>Ga0155807_119_pt1 | contig 2470 bp, 2 predicted proteins | sample RifCSPlowO2_01_FD_107461 | JGI IMG/M metagenome (GOLD analysis project Ga0155807, IMG submission 107461) | Candidatus Roizmanbacteria bacterium RIFCSPLOWO2_01_FULL_37_13 | reverse complement strand
TTTAGCCTCGTCAAGTTGCTTCCTAACTTGCTCTTCAATATTGTCTAAAGCTTGTCCACTCTTGACAAGAGATTGATTTTTTACAGCCGTTAATATATTTTCATAATCTTCGACAAATCTTTTCGACTGCTCTTGCACGGTCTGAATGTAACTATCTGCTAATTTTTTTAGAGATTCTTTAAATTCTTTATTAATGTCGGTCTTGAATAACTCCGAGTGGGTCAATATTCCGTCTGCTTTTTGCTCGACTTTTTCCAGGATCTCTTGACTTCGAATCTTCGCGTCTTCCAAGATTTGTTCTGCCTTTTTGTAGGAATCTGCCTGAATTTTCTTCAAATCTCCCAGACGTTTATAATACGTATAATAAGCATAGACAGCGACTAGACTGATAAGAACGAGGTCTAATATAAAAAGTGAAAACCAAGTCTGGGTTGGTAAAGATATAGGCATAATTAAAAAAAGACTAAATTCTAAACTCGAAACACTAAATCCTAAAGGACGTCAGACGTCCTAAACAATATCAAAATTCAAATGTCTCAAATTCAAAACTAATTTGTGTTTATGATTTTGAATTTTGTATTTTTAATTTGTTTAGTGTTTTTCCATTCGACAAGCTCAGGATAATCCTGAGTGATAATCGAAGGATTATACTTGTTAGAAATTGCTTTTCGGATTTACCAGCCTCGAATTTATCCGAAAACCAATTTCTTAAATGTATAGATATTGGGATTTAGGATTTTGATGTTCCCATTATTAACTTTATATCGTTAAAATCAAAATTGCAACAAGAATTCCGGCGGCTATGATAGCAACCGTTATAAAGACGTTTAGGGCGATCCCCAATTGAATGACACGGGCGGCTAAAGGATTTCTTCCAAGAGCTTCCACTCCCCTTCCGGCAACCCTGCCAAAAGAGATAAAGCCCAAAATGAAAGATAAGAGAATGACTATACCTGCCAATAGATAGCGGAAAACAGTAAGCGGCTCCTCTGTCCAGGCTAAGGCCGATAGATTGGCGACGTCAAATAAGTTCCTCTGCAGAGTGGCTCTGGGTGCAGAATGGCGCATAAAAAGTACTGCTTCAATCCGCTTCAATTCTTTTGGATTTTTTGAAGTGAAATTTTCCTGCGCTGCAGCTACGACAAAACCCGCCTTTGTAGACCTCATCCCGACTCCAGGGATGGAGGAAGAAGTGATATGATCTCCTTTTGTTATGGAGCCATTTATCGTTGATACAAGTATGCCTGTTGTGCCCGAAGAAACAATGGGATAACGTTTGACTTTATCAGACGGGCTGGTGGCCTCTATTGAAATAGCGGCGTTCAAGACTACTACACCGACGACCGACATATCATATGGTTTTTGACTCAATGTAAATCCTTTGGAAGAATTCGAAATTATTGACCCGTCGTTAACGTTTGAGTCGTTAATCGGAACAGTCGTGGCCACTCCCAAGGTCAAATCTTCTGCATAGATTGTCGACGCTAATCGGAGAGAGAAACAAAGTCCTATCGCTAGGGTAAAAAAAATACCTTTTAACCTCATAACTTTTAGTATATTTGCGCCGAACCTAGATGTCAATCCCCATGTGAAGCTCTACGATTTTATACCACTAGCTTACCTTGTGGAGCGGAACCCTGAACCGTCCCGCCTTTGGAGGGACTGGTTCATGGGCTTAAATCTGTTATATTCTGTATTGTTATAACAGTACAAAGTATTAAACTTGTACAACATTTGTTTACTAAATAGAGGTAAAGATTGCAATTATCCTCTTGACATGTGACACATCTATACTCTACACTGAAAATAACGTTATACAAATAACAATTATAAGAAACAAATGTTCGAGAAGATACTTCCTAGCCTTGCGAATTTAACCGACAAGGTCTTGAAAGCTGCTCTGGGGACGGTGACTGCTGTGTTAGTAATTGTATCTTCTTTAGCTGGAAAAACTCCTAATCTACCAAAACAAAATATAAATATTGATCAAAAAAATTTCAAAGATCTAAAAATACTCGAGGAAAATACTCCTAATCTTGAAGCGGTCGTGAAAGTAAACTTACCGATCACTCTCAATGAAACTCTCCTAGCAAAAAAAGATGCAACTTTTGAAACTACTCTTATCGCCGGCAGAATCGGAGTGAATACCATCCCCACTTATGCACTCGATGTCAACGGTGACTTTAAAGTAAACTCTCGGGTTCTTTTAGGTACACTTTCTACCGATCCTCTTGGTATAAACGGCGCAATTTACTACAACACAACGACAAATAAATTTAGATGCTTTGAAAATAACAGTTGGGTAGACTGCATCGGTCCAGCCGGTGCTGGAGGAACGGGCGCGGTTGGAGCAACTGGTGCTATAGGTCAAACTGGTGCGACTGGTGTGACCGGGGTAACAGGACCAACAGGGGCAACCGGGACAAGCGGTACTTCAGGGCCGAGCGGGGCGACGGGTCCAACCGGTGCA
>Ga0155807_124_pt4 | contig 3784 bp, 5 predicted proteins | sample RifCSPlowO2_01_FD_107461 | JGI IMG/M metagenome (GOLD analysis project Ga0155807, IMG submission 107461) | Candidatus Roizmanbacteria bacterium RIFCSPLOWO2_01_FULL_37_13 | reverse complement strand
TTGGCCGGAGCCCTAGGACTTTTGATGGTTTTGATTTTTATGGTTGCATATTATAATAAACTCGGTTTGATCGCAGCGATGGCTCTAGTTATCTACGCTCTTATATCGCTGGCAATTTTTAGAACGATCCCGGTTGTTTTGACTCTATCGGGTGTTGCGGGATTTATCTTATCTATCGGTATGGCGGTTGATTCCAACATTCTCATTTTTGAAAGAATCAGGGAAGAGCAACGTCGCGGGAACGATCTTGATATTTCGGTACGTCTTGGATTTGGTCGGGCAATAGACGCCATAAAAGACGCCAACGTCACTACTTTGATAGTTGCTTTTATTTTGTTTAATCCTCTAAACTGGGAATTTTTACCTCAGTTTGGACTGGTCAGGGGGTTTGCCCTGACGTTAGCAATTGGAGTAGCAACAAGTTTGTTTACGGGAGTAGTGATCACTAAGAGATTGATTAATATTTTTTATAAACAGTCTAAATAATTCATGGTTAGCTTTTTGAAATATAAATGGTTATACTTTTTGATTTCAGCTGTAGTAATAGGTGCTGGTATTTTCTCAATGGTTTTTTGGGGTTTTCGCTATTCCATAGATTTTGTTGGAGGGACAAATATTGAGTACGCAGTTGATAAAAAAATCGGTGAGAAACAACTAAAAGACGTTTTGAAAGAATATAAAATTGAAGCTTTAACTATTTTAATAAATGACAAAAAAATAGCAATACGATCTAAGTCAATAGATGAGCAAAAAGAGCTTAAAATTAGAAATTATTTTGACTCAAAATTTAAAACTAAAGCCACTTTACTTCTATTTGAGACGGTTGGTCCTGTGATTGGGAAGGAAACTATAAGAAAAACAACGCTAGCCTCCCTTTTGGCACTGCTTGGAATTTTGCTCTATATGAGCTTTACATTCAAAAGTTTTTATTTTGCTCTCTCTGCCATACTTGCCCTGATTCATGATTTTTTGGTTGTTATCGGAACTTACTCTCTGTTTTCACATTTTTTTGGGGCGGAGGTCGATTTATTATTTGTCACAGCCCTTCTGACCACAATGTCTTTTTCGGTGCACGATACGATTGTCATCTTTGATAAAATTAGAGAGTACGGCACCAGGGATAAGTCGGCAATTGAGTATTATGCGAATAAAGCATTAAGCGAAACACTGGTTAGATCGCTCAATAACTCAATGACAATTATCTTTATGCTTTTAGCGCTTATTCTTCTAGGTGGGTCAACGATTAGATTTTTTGTTGCCGCTCTTCTGGTAGGCACTTTAACCGGAACGTATTCTTCACCATTCGTTGCTACCCCAATTCTAGTCTGGTTAGAAAAAAGGAAAAAAAGGTGATGAAAATCCTATGTTTTTCACTTGGACAACTTCAGGCGAATTGTTATTTTTTAATAAAAAATGGCGAGTGTTTAATCATTGATCCGGCTGATGAGGCTTCGTTTATCTTAGAAGAACTGCAAAGAAGACAGCTGAAATTGATTGGGATGCTGGCTACGCATGGACATTTTGACCATATAATAGCAGCTGGTGAAATCCAACTAAGTATAAAGACGCCTTTATTTATTTCAAGTGAGGATCGGTTTTTAATCGATCGACTGGAAGAAACCGCAGAGTATTTTTTAGGCTTCACTCCTAATATAATTAAACCTACTCCAATTAACCTGCCTACCGGCGAGGCAGGTCAATTAATTGGAGTGAAATGTAAAATTGCTAATTTTGAATTTGAAAAAATTCCTTCACCAGGGCATACGCCTGGAAGCTGTTGTTATTCTTTTAAGAAAGAAGGCGTTATTTTTACAGGCGATACGTTATTTAAACAGGGTATAGGTAGATATGATTTTTCGTATAGCAATAGAAATGAACTTAAAAAGTCGTTAGAAAAATTGTTAAAAATACCAAAAGATACAATTGTTTATCCAGGACACGGTGAGGAAACAATAATAGGTAACGAAAAAGAATTTGCCCTCACACTTTTTTGATATTTTTTGGATTTTCTTCGTCCGCATCCCATTTTAGGTGATTATTTCGAATGTATTCACGAATTTTGAATAGAGATTGTTCATCGCGGATTATATGATCGTAGAAGCGGGATTGCCACAGGAATTTTTGATTGGTTTTATGTATTTCGTAAGTAGTTCTACCTTTATACCATCTGACTATTTCACCCAACGACCTCGTTCCCATTTGAGAAATATTTTTTTGTGTAGAGACGTGATTAATCACGTCTCTACGTTTTTATTTTATTCAATCTTTCCAACAATATTTCTCTCTCATTTTTTACTCTCCCCTCCTCCACGTCGTTAAATATAGACTGTAAAATTTGGCCTACTTTTGGTCCAGGTTTTATATTTAATATTTTCATTACATCGTTCCCGTTTATTTTTAAATCGCTTATTTTAAAAGGTTCTTTTTGGACTTCAATTAAGCGTTTTTTGAATAGCTCAAAGCGCCACGAGGTAGGTTTGGCTCCTGACCCAACTCGATCTGCATAACGCAGATCAAGCATGTCCATAAGATATTCCTTTCCAACGTTTTTTATGAATCTTCTTACCGCTTTATCTGTTTGGAGTTCGGTAACGGTAAATTGATGATATTTAACAAGTGTTATTAATTTATGTTTTTGTTTCTTTGACAATTTTAAGCGATCACTGATTTTTGTCACCAGAGTTGCTCCAACGACTTCATGGTTGTAGAAAGTTATAAGTCTTGTTTTATCATCTCGTCTGAAGGTTTTCGCCTTTCCAGTATCGTGAAGAAGAGTTGCAAGACGGGTTATGACGTCTTTTGGCTGGCAATTTTTTAAGGACATGACAAGATGTGTGCCGACATCATAGACATGATGCCTTTTTGGACTTTTTTGCGGAATTAGAAAACAAATATCTAGTTCCGGAAGAACAAAAGTCAGAAGCCCTGCGTTTCTCATAAAAAGAATCCCCTCTGCTGGGTTTGGAGAGCTTAGGATTTTAAAAAGCTCATCTCGTATTCGTTCCCAGGAAATTTTTGTGATAAGTGAGGCGTTTTTTTGGATAGATTCACGAGTTTTGTCTTCGATTAAGAATCCAAGTTCGGAAGCAAATCTTATTGCTCTTATTAGGCGAAGCGCGTCTTCTGAAAATCTTTTATCGGGATTCCCTACAGTAACAATTAGTTTATCCTTTAAATGTTGTTGGCCTTTATATAGATCTACTAATTTTTCTCCATCGAAAGCAATTGCATTGATTGTAAAATCACGGCGAGCTAAATCTTCCTCTATGGTTTTTGCCCATTCTATTTTTTCCGGATGGCGAAGATCTTTATACTCCCCTTCTTTGCGAAAAGTAGTAACCTCAAAAATAACTTTTTCACCATTATTTTTATGTGCTATTCCTACCGTCCCAAACTTATTATCATAAAATCCATCGGGAAACAATTTTAAAATGTCCCCGGGTGTCGCATCTGTGGCAAAATCCCAATTATCACCAACCTCAAGCGGATTTTTACCAGCCAGAATATCTCGCACTGCCCCACCAACAACAAAAATTTTAAATTTATGTTTTTTAAACAGACTTATAAAATCATTTACGTATTGAGGTAAGACAAACATGCATTTATTATATCCTAAAGGTGAACGTGGTTTTGCTTGAGATTATTTAGGGACATTTTTATTGAAGATCTTTTAACCTTTGCAATAGCGTCATCGATCGTCAACCATGCAGCTTCATAAAATTCACTTTTATCATATTTAAAATTGATTTTATTAATAGTTGTAAGATACCAAAAGTCATAATGA
>Ga0155807_124_pt3 | contig 4297 bp, 5 predicted proteins | sample RifCSPlowO2_01_FD_107461 | JGI IMG/M metagenome (GOLD analysis project Ga0155807, IMG submission 107461) | Candidatus Roizmanbacteria bacterium RIFCSPLOWO2_01_FULL_37_13 | reverse complement strand
TTCCTCTACCTCGATATGTCCACCTGGAGGAATCCACTGATTTGCCTTTATATGATGACCTAAAAGGACTGATTTTGATTTGATGTCGAGCGGGACAAAAAAAGAACAAAAATGATCGGCTGGATTTTGTTTTTGAAGTAATCGGCCAGATTTTAACCTTTTTAAAAATTGTTCAATAGTTTTTTTATCGACATAAATTTTATCTTTAAGCTTGGAAATTTCTGATAAAAAGGTTTTTCTCATGTGTGATAAATACTACAATACTACGTAGTACTGTAGTGAAAATTACTGGACTGAACTAAGTTATATAAGATCCGCTTAAATTCTAAACGTTTGTCATGCTGAATTTATTTCAGCATCTGATTTTAGAAAACCAGATCCTGAAACTAGTTCAGGATGACAGTTGAGCATTTAACGGGAATTAGATTAGCGATTTAAAATTTTGTTTTTTTAAGTTCTTTCAAATAAGAATTAATAATATGAGATAGTTCGAACATGGAGTAATTATAATCTAATAGTAAAAACGAATCTGATGATAAAATCTCTTTAATGGTATTTGAAGAGTGTAGTTTTAGTGTATTAGGAATAATCAAGGAAGGAGAAGCAGTCAGCGGAATATCAGTGGCAGGAATTAGAGCAACAGCAGATTGCGGCGTGCAAAAGATAGCTGGAATGCAATATGGATCTTTAGTTTGTTGGGTAGAATTATTAAATAGAGGCGGTACAATCTTCGCATTAGATTCTATTAAGTGTAGTGGTCAATGTCTTTTAGGCTTAGCTTTAGAGTTTACCCCTTGACAGATTAGCAGAGTTATTGTAAGATTGCTAATATCCCGCTTCTCCCACCTATGGAGGGATTCGAGGGATAAATTATGGAAGATCTTACACAACGTCAGGTAGATATTTTGAAAGCAATTATTCAAGAATATACAGAAAGCGGGGAGGCAGTAGGATCGGAAATTTTGGAGAAAAAATATAAGCTTGGTGTTTCACCCGCAACTATTCGAAATGAAATGGTTGAGTTAACCAAAAAAGGATATCTTAAGAAAGCCCACTTTTCCTCAGGAAGAGTGCCTTCTGCCAAAGGTTTTCGACTTTATATCGTGCATTTGATGAAAACGAAAGAATTGTCGACAACAGACGAAGTGGCCTACAAGAATAGCGTATGGGACGAGAGAAAAGAAGCGCACAGACTTCTCCAACATGCAACTAAAACTGTTGCGGATAAAACTGGCTTATTGTCACTTTCCGCAACTAATTTAGGAGATTTGTACTACTCGGGGGTAGGCAATCTTCTCTCCAAGCCGGAATTTTTAGATTTGGCTCTTTCAAAAAATTTGTTTGGTCTTTTGGATGAAGTAAATTACTGGGAAAGAATTCTTGACAGATTTTATAGATTGGAAGAAGACATTATATATCTTCTTGGAGAGGAAGATTTCCGCGATCCTTTATTTGAATCGTGCGGATGCATATTCGGTGAATTTGAGGGTAAGAAAATAAAAGGAATCATAGGAGTACTTGGTCCAAAACGGATGTACTATGATGAGATTAGTCCTCAGATTAGATATATTTCTCAGCTTCTAGGAGAAATTATAAAGGAACAAGGGCTTTAAATTAGAAGTTAGAAGATAGAAGTTAGAAGATAGACAAATGGATAAACAAAAAAATAAGAAAGATCATAAAGAAGGAAATCTAGAAATAAATAAAATGAAGGAGGAGTTAGAGAAAATTAAAAGAGAAAAAGATGATTATAAGAACAAGTATTTGAGGGCTTTGGCTGATTATCAGAATTATGAGAAAAGGGTAAGTGAAGAAAAAGAACAAATCGGACAGCTTGTCATCATAAATGTTCTTTTAAAATTACTTCCCTTTCTCGATAATCTTAACAAGGCTGAGATTTTTATAAAAGATCAAGGACTTAATATAATAAAAGATAAGTTTCATGAAACGGTAAAGGAACTAGGAGTTGAGGAGATAGATATATTAGGGAAACAATTTGATCCCCATCTTGCCGAAGCTATTGAAGTCGTAGGGGGGAAAGAAGATAATAAAGTTATTGAGATATTGAGGAAAGGATATAAGTATAGAGATAAGGTTATTAGAGTAGCACAGGTAAAGGTAACAAAGAAAAATCCTAAATCCTAAATCCTAAATCCTAAATCCGAAACAATATCAAAAATCAAATTACTAATATTCAAAACTAAGTTGTTTTGAAAATTTAAATTTAGAAAATTAAAATTTGTTTAGGATTTCGATATTCGAATTTAGAATTTCTTAAAAATTATAAATTTATTTTTTAAGTCTTATGGCAAAAATCATTGGTATTGATCTTGGAACAACCAACTCATGTGTAGCTGTGATGGAGGGCGGAAAGCCGAAAGTTATCCACTCCCAGGAAGGAAGAAACGTTATTCCTTCGGTTGTGGATCCTATAAAAAGAATTGTTGGCGACGTAGCCAAAAGACAAATGATAATTAATCCGAAAAGAACAATTTTCTCAATTAAAAGGTTGGTGGGACGGCATTTCGATGATGAATCCGTACAACATGACAAAAAATGGCTTCCCTATATTATTAAAGAAGGGAAAGAAGGAAAGGCTGTGGTTGAAGTTGAAGGAAAAACATTTACTCCGCAAGAGATTTCTGCCATGGTCCTGCAGAAAATCAAAAATGACGCAGAGGCTTATTTAGGTGGAAAAGTCGAGAAAGCCGTCATAACTGTGCCGGCCTATTTTGACGATTCACAAAGACAGGCGACCAAGCAGGCTGGTGAGATAGCCGGACTTGAGGTCGTGCGGATTCTTAACGAACCAACTGCAGCGGCGCTATCCTACGGGCTTGATAAAAAACATGCTCATACCATTGCCGTTTATGACTTGGGCGGTGGGACTTTTGATATCACAGTCCTTGAACTTGGCGAAGGTGTATTTCAGGTAAAAGCAACAAATGGCGATACTCATCTGGGCGGAGACGATTTTGACAAAGTTATCTTAGACCATATTGCAGATGAATTTAAAAAAGAAAACAACATTGATTTAAGAAAAGACCCGCAGGCCTTACAGCGATTAAGAGATGCGGCCGAAAAGGCAAAGATTGAACTTTCAACTTCTTTGGAATCAGAGATAAACTTGCCTTTTGTTACTGTCCGAGACGGGCAGCCTTTACATTTAGTTATGAAGTTGACAAGAGCGAAATTAGAGTCACTAATCGGCAATCTAATTGAAAAAACTTTGGGACCGGTAAAGACTTGCCTCAAGGACGCAAAAGTTGAGGTCTCAAAGATTGATGAGGTTGTCTTGGTAGGTGGAATGACCAGGATGCCTAAAGTCATCGATACTGTAAAGAAATTTTTTGGAAAAGATCCCAATCGTTCGGTTAATCCTGACGAGGTGGTAGCTGTTGGGGCTGCGATCCAGGCGGGAGTGTTGACAGGAGAGACAAAAGATGTAGTTCTTTTGGATGTCACACCTTTGACGCTCGGAGTTGAGACTCTGGGCGGTGTGATGACTCCTTTGATCCAGAAAAACACAACTGTCCCGACAGCCAAGTCCGAAACTTTTTCAACCGCAGGAGATAATCAGACCCAAGTAGAAGTACATATTCTGCAAGGGGAGCGGCCGCTGGCTAAGGATAATAAATCACTTGGTAGATTTATTCTTGATGGAATTCCACCTGCGCCACGCGGGGTACCACAGATAGAGGTGACATTTGATATTGACGCGAATGGTATTTTGACAGTTACTGCAAAAGACAAAGCTACGGGTAAATCACAAGCAATAAAGATAACCGGATCAACCGGTCTTTCCAAAGACGAGGTTGAAAAAATGAGAGATGAAGCGGAGAAACACTCGGAGGAGGATAAAAAAGAAAAAGAAAAAATAGAAGCCCGTAATAAAGCTGATAACATGATCTATGTTGCCGAAAAATCTCTAAAAGACGCAGGCGATAAAGCACCCAAAGACGTAAAGGAAGAAGTGGAAAAGAAAATAAAATCATTAAAGGAGATTCTTGACAAGGGAACAAGCGAGGAGTTGGAAGAAAAGACTAAAGATTTGTCCGATTCGCTGACGAAAATTGGGCAGGCGATGTATGGTAAACAACAGGGACCTCAAGGAACTCCTCCACCTACCCCACCGGAAGGTGAAAAAAAACAGGATAATAAAAAGGGGAAAAAAGATGTGGAAGAAGGAGAAGTAGTAAGTTAGCTACATGTAACACGAAACACGTAACATGTAACATTTAATCATAAGAATTCCTCGAAGTTTTACTTCGGGGTTTCCTATGTCATTCCCGCGAAA
>Ga0155807_104_pt1 | contig 4668 bp, 5 predicted proteins | sample RifCSPlowO2_01_FD_107461 | JGI IMG/M metagenome (GOLD analysis project Ga0155807, IMG submission 107461) | Candidatus Roizmanbacteria bacterium RIFCSPLOWO2_01_FULL_37_13 | reverse complement strand
CTTTGCGGGCAGGTTGCTGGCGTTGCGGGCAGGTCAATAAAGAATAATATGTATTTCACATATGTTCTTAGAAGTAGAATAGATAATAATTTATATGTTGGATGGACAGATGATCTTAGAAAAAGATTTGAGGATCATAATAAAGGCAATGTATTATCAACTAAATCAAGAAAACCGTTTGAACTTGAATACTATGAAGCTTGTAGAAATAAAATGAGGGCAATCAAAAGAGAAAAATATTTTAAAACTGGATTTGGGAGAAGATTTTTAAAAAATAGAATTTAAGATTATAGAAAACTCATTAAAGGAATAAGGCTAACAGGGCTGGTGGTCGTAGCTCAACGGTAGAGCGTCGCCCTGTGGAGGCGAATGTTGCGGGTTCAAATCCCGTCGATCACCCCCGCTGTTAGCCTTTTTCCAAACAGACTAAAATGTTGCGGATTTCCCGCTTCGTTATAAACTTCTATTTTCTTAAATTTATTTTTTATGCAAGAAAAAGCAACTCAAGATTCTGAAACCAGTCAAACATTTGTGATTTGGTATGAACATCCTCTAGATACTGATTGTACCAATCCGGTCAAACCACAAAAATCAACCAATTTACAAGGTTCTCGTTCTAGTGTTTTTAAACTAGCTCAAAGTCAAGCTCCAAGCTGTCCTACTTGTAAACGTAAACTTTCTCCCGACTTAAGAGTTAGGAAGTGAAAAGTCTTATCTAAAAGAAAGTTTTTCTCCTACAACCCTCAACAATCCACCCAGATACATAAAATGATAACTAACCGTTAGAAGGGTTGATAAACTCGTTATTGCCGTTGTAAAATCACAATTGCGAAATAACTTAGATAATATCACTAACATTCTTATACTTGCTGTTAAGCATTCACTCCATTATAATAATCAGATTATAAATAAATCATGTAAATTAATTTCATGAAAATGAAAACGGTTTTGTTGAATACCAATGAAAAAAATATTTATATCCAATATCTTAGAATCGGTACAACTACAACAGCAGGTTGAGCTTTTTGGGTGGGTAAAACACATAAGAAACCACAATTCGATTTTATTTTTGGACCTAGTCGATTCTACAGGAAAAATCCAAGTAACAGTAAGTAAATCGCGCTTGAAAAAACATTTTGAGAAGGTAAAAGATGTCCGACCCGGTTCGGCAGTCAGAGTAACAGGACATAAACACAACTTTAACAACAAAGGCAGAAAGAATATTGAGATTGTAGCGGAAACAGTCGGTGTACTTGGTGACTACAACTTAAAAATTACTCCTCATCCAAGATCGAAATTTCATGTATTCGATGAAAAATACACAGATCTTGTTTTAAAGAATAGATCTCTGTATTTGTGCAATCCCAAACAGGCGGCAGTACTCAGTTTCAAAAGTAAGTTCGTATTTGAACTTCATAAGTACTTTCAGGAAAATAAGTTCACATTCATCGAACCACCTATTCTGACTGAAATGCTGCTCTACGATGATAAAACCGCCTTTCACTTTGACTATGAGGGCAACAAAGTATGGCTATCGCAGTGTTGCACGTTTCAATTAGAAGCGGCCATACTGGCGTTTGAGAAGGTTTACAGCATCACTCCTTCATTTCGATCGGAACACAGTAGATCGGATAGACATTTAAACGAATACACTCACCTAAAAGTCGAAGTTGCATGGTCGAACTTAAATGATCTCTCGGAACTTGCCGAAAACATTCTCTATTCAATGGCAATTAGAATGAATGAAGTTGGAAAAAAGGAACTTAAAATATTGGGCGCGTCCTTACACCCAGACGACTATAAACCTCCATATCCATCAATAACGTATGATGAAGCTGTACGAATTCTCAATAAAAAAGGTCATTTCGCCTACGGAAAAAGTTTGGGCAGGTCAAGGCTGACCGAACTAACAAAAAGTTTTGACAATAAACATCTGTGGATCAAGTTTATACCTCGATCAGCTGAAGCATTTCCTTTTTCCATAAATCCTGCAAATAAAAATCTTGTTCTGGCTGCCGATCTGATTGCTCCGTATGATTTCGCTGAAATTGGTGGTGTCGCTGAAAAAATTCACTCAAAAGATGAACTTCTGGAGCGAATGGCCGAAAAGGGAAGGTCAAGCAGCAAAAATATAGAAAGATACAAAAGTTATATAGAACTGCGCGACGCCGGCCTCCCACCCCACGGAGGAATTGGTATGGGTATCGACCGAATAGCCCGGTATTTGATGAAACTCCCACATGTAAAAGATGTTTTGCCATTCCCAAGATTATTTGGCCGCAGATGGAATCCATAATTAAAGTGATACTATGAACAAACGAAAGATAACGATAGGATTTGGAGCACTGTGCAGACAAATTGTCAAATTAAAAAGTTCTCGATACGATCCAAAACGCACCGCGCTTTTCGGTAAACTTATCAGGGTCATTAAAGAAAACGATAAAAGAGCACCCATCTCCCACAGAATACTCACTCAAACAAAACATATACTTATTAATGATCTAAGGTCTACATTTTCACTAGAACAAATCAGCATAGAAAAATATTGGGCAATTAAAATCATATCTTCAAAGAATCCATACGACGAGCTAAAGGACTTTCCTTTTTATAAAGGATATATATCCTCGGCAAAATACTTATTTGACACAATCAGCTCCATGTGTAAAGATCCGATTAGGAAAATGTTATATATCGGCGGGGGCGCGCTACCACTTAATCCGATTCTCATGCAAAATAAACACAACCTGACTATCAATTTGATCGAAAGAGATAATCAGTCCTTTACCCTTTCAAAAAAATTACTGAATACTCTTAAACTCAATAGGAAAATAACAGTCGAGTTAAGCGATATTATGGATTATAAAAAACTGAAAAATTACGATGTCATTATCAACGCAGTATTGGTAGGTGAAACATCTGTTCAAAAAAGAAAAGTAATTCGACATATCAGCAAATATATGGATACCAATACTTTACTTGTGTTTAAAAACGTGGACGGACTGCGTACAATTCTTTATCCGTCAGTCAAAACTCAATATTTCAAAGACCTTAAAATAAAAAAAGTCGTAAAGAACCCTGCACAGCTCACCAACATCCTCATATTTTCAAAAAAAGTTATTAAGAACTCTACTTGATTCTGCAATTAAGCTCTGAAAACAGTTTACTGAACTTTCTGTTGTTTGAAACTGGATGATTCGGCAATGAGGGTTTACTCCGAGGCAAGACATTGGGGACGAGCTCCATAAACATTAAGACTTAGATTCAGAAAGTCGCAACAGTATATTCAACTCCCGGTGTTGATTTTAATCATTGATGGCTTACTGCTAAATTATATATCACAACTTCGCCGAAGTTGCTTTCATTGCAAGATGCAGATTCTTCCTTGCTGCAGTTTGACTGCGTATAGGATCCGGCTTTGAAGTAGCCACCCGAATATTCTTTGCTTAAGGTATAGACCGGTTCGGCGGAACCGTTGTAATAGACCCTCGTCTGACCTTCGCTAACTTCAAACTTCACGCTGAATCTTTTTCCCAAAGTATAGTCAGAATCAAGAACATATTCGTTATCGCCGTCTACATTTACGTACAAAACCGGATAATCGAGGCGTATCACTATAACATCGTCATCGTCGTCGTGAATCTGACCCGCAACTACATGCTTTTTAACCTGCGGTACAGCTGTTATCGCCTGATCAAGAAACATCGTGTGCTTGCCGGATTTTGAGGACCAGCTGGCACGATTTTTTCCGTTGTCTGTCATTTCTCTCAATTCGGATCGCGGGTATTTTGAACCGCCGGTAGTTACTCCGTTCACCGCTGCTCTGAACCTCAGTCCTCCCGTGACGGGTATAAACCAGGGGTCGATCACATAATTGGCCAGCTCCGGCTGGAGTATTTCTTTTGGGTTCTTGGATTCTCCTATAGGTAGAGTCAATTTCCAATTTGTCAGGTCAAACGGGTGAGATATTTGTACAGACTGGGCTGATGGAGTTGGCAACAAGGTAGGAACCGCTGTCGGTATCGGACTGTCCGAAGACGTTGGAGTAAACGTGGTGGTGATAAATTCTGTAGCTATCGGGGAAAAAATTGTTGCCTGGGCGTAAACGTCTAATTTTTTATAAGTTTTACTCAATATAAGTAAGGAGTCAAACATACTAAATAATAGTATAAACACGGTAAAATAAAGTTCGAAGAAAATATTATTGCCATGCTTTTTCATTTAAGATATTAATTCTAGCAGATTTGAGCCGACGGTGGGAATCGCCCATAAACTAGCCCGCCGATTCGGCGGACAGTTCAGGGCGCCCCGTACCGTCCCGAAGACTCGGTACTGGTACTGGGGCGAACCTACTTGAGCCCGGAGGGAGAATCGAACTCCCGACCTAGTACTTACCAAGTACTTGCTCTACCACTGAGCCATCCGGGCAAAAATGACAAACAAATGTCATTCCCGCAAAAGCGGGAATCTATTTAATCCTGGATTCCTGATCCCAACTTCGCCTATCGGCTTCGATGGGCGAGGCAAGTCAGGAATGACAATCAGGTCCTGAAATAAATTCAGGATGACAATTGTTTAGGGTCTAGTCTAGCAAACTTCTAACTATAAGATATATTTTCTCATGAGTTTCTGAAACGATATTTTTATGTTTCCGCGGTGATTGAATCTCCA
>Ga0155807_116_pt1 | contig 6184 bp, 7 predicted proteins | sample RifCSPlowO2_01_FD_107461 | JGI IMG/M metagenome (GOLD analysis project Ga0155807, IMG submission 107461) | Candidatus Roizmanbacteria bacterium RIFCSPLOWO2_01_FULL_37_13 | reverse complement strand
ATCTTCTGGCTTTTAACTTTTAGGAGGGTGAAAAACAGAAGAGATCTTAAGAAGCTATGGGGTAAATTAAAAAACAAAATTTATCGTTTTTAAACACACGGATTGACACTTAAACTAGGCAATTACAGGGAAGCAAGCCATTCGCGTATCTATCATACTCCGGACTGCTACAACTATGACAAAATTGCCATAAAAGACGGTACCTCCGATCGTTGGTTCTGCACAGAAGAAGAAGCTCTCAAAGCCGGCTTCACCAAATCCCTCGATTGTCCTAATTAAACACTGAAAAAAACAACACCGGGAGTTGAATTCATTTATACAACAGTCTCTATTGAATTTTTTTAAGAGTGAATGAAAGATAAAAGATTTTTCATCCTACGATTTCTTCCAATAATTCAGGAAATTCGTTAGTTTTCATCTGAAAATAAAGAAAATGGAATTTATTTTCAAGTTTTATTACGCGAGGTTTAAGAGTTTTTTTATACATCTCTAATGATTTGAGGTGGTGGGGAAAATCGTTCGATGTAAATACAACTATTTCCTTCGATATATGAGTAGCATCAAAAGGTAAATTAAAATCATATAAATCCTTTCTTGTATCGTCATCTCCTTCAGGCACTTTAGCTGGAGCAACGAGAATTAGTTTTTTTACTTTTTTATTCGACTCTAGAAGCCATCTAACTAAAAAAGCAGCTCCACAACTATGTCCGATTAGCAAGGTATTTTCAGTTACCGGATATTTCTCAAATATTTTTTTCCACTTAGTATATTTTGGATTCCATGATGTTGGCATATCTAGAGCGATAGCATTCAATCCCATTTTCTGGAGATGATTTTCCAACCAATTCATCCATCTGTTATTTTTGGGAGTAATCATTTTCTCATTAGGAGGACAACCGTGGAGAATAATGATATTGTCAAATTTTTTCATTTGTGAACGTTTTCGAACAAATTCGAACGTATTTCAAAGGTAGCGGCGGCTGACCGCACCCAGCCGCCTCACTATCTAAAAGCTCGGCCTACGGCCTCGCTTATTTTCAGCGCGCGCGACTTTTGTGCTCGCTACCGCGAGCACTATGAATTATATAAGAAATTTGAGAAAATATAAATATGAAGTACGACAGCCAAAGAACAAAACAATCAGTCATAGACGCATTGAAAAAATATTACGGTGTAACTCTCAAATCTATGGACTTTAAGCCCGTAGGTGAAGAAAGTTACTCCTACTTGGCTATAGACTTCAATGGCAATAAATACTTTGTAAAATATTGCGAAAGAGCAAATGTAACAAAAAACATTGATTTGGTTAATCAATTGCTTGTTCAATTGAAAGATTTTAACTTTGTAGTTCCCCCCATTGATGTTCAAGGTAAGACTTCCTTTAGCGTTTTAACCGGCAAGATTTATGTGTATCCCTATATTGATGGAGAAATAATTACCATCGGTAATGATAAATTTGAAAAAGAGCTTGTTGATAAGTTACTTGATATTATGGTTAAAATCCATTCTTCAAAAGATAGGATAACAGTAAATTTGCCTGTTGAAAATTTTAAGAATGATTTTCTTACCGATTTTGAAAAATTACTTGTCCTACTCGCAGGTAATAAAGATAAGACAGGTAGCGAGGTTGCCTCTATTTTGGAATCGAATGAAATCTTAATTCGTAAATTAATAACCGAACATACAAAATTAGGAGATTTTTACAAAAATAATAAGCCCAACCTGGTTTTGACCCACGGTGATATTACAGGTAGAAACATAATTTTAGCTGAAGATAGTCTGAAGCTAGTTGACTGGGATGGAGTTATGATTGCTCCATCTGAAAGAGACTTAAACTTTTTATTAGATAATCCCCATTTTTCAATAGACGAGTATCTTCGAAAAATGGGGATGGATCGTTATGATCCAAAATTAAAAGAATATTACGGACAACAATGGGCGTTGGGAAGCACTATCGGTAATTTAGAAAATTTGTTGAAAATGGATCTAACACCTGAGGATCAAGCAGAATACATTGACGAAGCAAAGGAATACTTATGATATTATCAGTAAAGTTCTTTAAAATTTTTGCGTTTTTCTTTGTTCCGCTTTAAGCGGAATGTTCGATCCGACTTTTTGCGAGGCTGCAGGCCTAGCTTTAAGATAGTGCGTCGGCTGGGTAAATAAATCCTCTAACCTCGGGAGTTAGAGTTATTATTAGGACAGCCTAAACATAATTTTTTTAAATTTTGTGAGTCACCAGGGACTCGAACCCTGAACCCACGCCTTAAGAGGGCGTTGCTCTACCAGTTGAGCTAGTGACCCTTTAGGTTATGAGATCTCCTTATTTTTGTGCTCCCGAGAGGAATTGAACCTCTACCACATGGTTCGACCCGCCTGCTTTGAAATGCGTCCCCAAGAGGAATTGAACCCCTATCCCTGGTTCCGAAGACCAGTGCTTTATCCGTTGAGCTATGGGGACAAAGCATTTCGGGCAGGAGCCACGTACTCTATCCGTTAAGCTACGGGAGCTATTTATATTATACTATAGTTATGATCGGGATCATTTTATACTTTCTGGTAATTTTGGCAGAATTAATTTTTGCTATCGGTTTCTCTGCTCTTACAATTTCATTTATCTATTCCAGTCTAAAAGGTTCACCCTATGTTCCAACCCGGCAAAAGGAGGTCGATATAATCTTAAAAACTGCTAATTTAAAATCGAAACAAATTTTTTTAGAGCTTGGGTGCGGAGATGGAAGGGTTTGCCGACGAGCCGCTAGTCTCTATGGAGTTAAAACGATTGGAGTTGACGTAAACCCACTGTTAATCCGGTATGCGAGATTTCTCGCAAAAATAAAGTCTGTCAACAACACGGATTTTCGTACCCAGAATATATTTGATACCGATTTGAGTAAAGTTGATGTTGTCTATCTTTTTCTTATGCCGAAATTAATTGAACTTATCGTACCAAAACTAGAAAAGGAGATAAAAAAGAAAGCTCTCGTCATTTCCCACGGATTTAAGATCGTCGAATGGCAGAATCGACTTGTAAAAAAAATAGATCATAGACCCTTTCCGACTTATTATTATAGAAAAGTTGACAAATAACCTCTTTTTTTCTATATTGAAGACATGGTCAAAAAAACTACGATTTATATTGCTTCCTTCTTGATATTACTTCTTATCAATTTCTTTTTACTGGCTAAACTCACCACTAAACTCGATCGTGAGACATCAATCAAAAGAGTACTGGCAGAGATTGAGGAAGAAAACAGCCTAGCTAAGCAATTTAATTACTCCAATGCTCCATTTGTCTATGGCCGACTTGAGACGGAAACAAAACTCACCGATGGCAGACCCGCCAACCTTAAAGCATTTTTCAGAAAACACAACTCTCCTCTCTACGATTATGCAAATTTAATAGTCGAAGAGTCGGATAAAAATGGTTTTGATTACAGACTTTTACCTGCGATAGCTATGCAAGAATCTACACTTTGTCGAGCTATTCCCTTTGGTTCCCATAATTGCTGGGGATGGGGAATTTATGGAAACAACGTGATAAGGTTTTCGTCTTACGATGAAGCTATTAGAACCGTAGCAGCGGGTATAAAAAAGGAATACCTGGATAAGGGTTTGACTACCGCAAGCAAAATTATGGCTAAATATACACCTTCTTCACCAAATGGCAGCTGGGCTTACGCGGTAAACAAATTCTTGCGAGACTTGGAATAGCATTATTATTGAATAGAACGAGCAGACTGAAGTTCTTGAGAAAGCGAGTAAAGCGTTCCTTTCTTTTTGCTACGTACGGCAAATAGCGATCCCCTTTTCTTTTTTTTAGATATCATTGCCTGAAGCCAGGTACGTGATTCGCCTATTTTAGCTCTCAGAGTTCTTAAGATCTGTAAGATAATCTCAAAGAATCGGATATGATATATGCCGGGTTTTTCCGGAAGTGATTCAAGCGTAAGTCTTTGAACGTCCTTAACTTCCTGAAGAAGCGCTGAATCGGCTTTTTTGATAAACTCTATCTCTTTTCTAATCGCATCTGTCAATTGTTTAATCTCTTTTTTTACTATCTCCTGTTCGTAGTAATGTTGATAATTAAAAAGAGAAAACTCTTTTCTTTGACTAGGAGTTGTCTTTTTGGTCTCTCTCGAAGGCCAAAATTGTTCTTCTGAATTTTGGTAATCTGGATCGTAGTTCCCAAAGAAATTATCAAAACCCTTTAAAGATTCGATAGTTTGTTTGTCGTGTAGCTTGGTCTTCTTGCTTTTAGAACCTATCGTGTTTGTCATTATGCGCTAAATTATACTAAAGACCCAGCAGGTAGTCAAGCGTTTTTTGTTTGCGCAACACAGAAGCATAAAAATATGAATTAGCTTTTGCTGACTCTCTTTCTTTCGCATCAGTGATATTTGAAAGTAATTTTTCTAATTCCTGATTTTCCACCTTTATATTTTCTCTATCGGCTAATTCCGCTAGGATAAATTCAAGTTTATACGTCTGTTCAATCTCTTCTTTGTATTTACTCCTAAGTTGATCTTGGGTAAGATTTTTGGACTTTAAATACGCCTCAACGGTTAGACCAATCTTTTGAATATCTGTAACCAGATTGCTAAGTCTGTGATTGAGTTCTTCTTCAATGACAAGATCTGATATCTCGCATTTTGTTTCTTTTAAAATTGTCGAAAGAATTGTGTTGAGGAGTTCTTGCTGTTTTTTTGACTTTTCCTTTTCAGAAAGATCTTTTGGTGCGCCAGATGGAGGATTTTTTCCCGGCACCCATATATCTTCTTTTTTCTGCTCAGATTTGATTTTTTTAATTGCATCTTTATACTTTCCGAGTTGGATAAGCGGCTTTTCGGCTAGCGTGATTTTTATCTGCCAATCTTCGTTTTCCTTAGCGTTCAAAAGCTCTATTTTGGGTGATACTATCGGCTTTAGACCTTCCTTTTTTATTATTTCTTGGTAAATGCGAGGAACAAGTGACCTAATTAATTCCTGATAGACTGTTTCTTTTTTCAAATGTTTTTCGGCTATTTTTGCAGGAACTTTGCCTTTTCTGAAACCCTCTACCTCAAGATTCAAAAGCAGTATCGAGAATGAAGCTGCGTATTCTTTTTCAACAGTATTTTTTGGTATGTCAACCAGGATTTCTACTGTATTTTTTTCTAGTTTTTTAAGAGTATGAGTATACATTTATTTTGTCATCCTGAACTTGTTTCAGGATCTGATTTTATTGGGTTCCCGAAATAAATTCGGGATGACACACTGATTAATGTATTATCTGTGTCAATTATAAGTTTACCTGATTTTGTGATAAAACGGAATTGATTTTATCTTCTTCTAATTCAAACTGGTTTCTAAAATAGCTTACCCTGGAAGCCCAAGTATTACTTTCCGCGTATATAGGTGCAATTTTTTCTATCGTGTCGGCTCCTTTATTAATATAATTTTTTTTTAAATTACGTCCAACTGTTTTTATAGCTTCATCCCAACTTGCAAAAATAATGTAGCCACCTCCCCAACCAAAAGGATTATTAGAATTAGGATGAACAAAATTGCCGAACGTAGACTCCAAACCAGCAATTGAAGGAAGCAGATAACAATCCAGGTCATAATTCATACAAGTAGAGACAAATGTTTCGGTTGAATCAAGAAACGGAGAGTTGTAATCATTTAGAATTTTTCGAATTGCCATTTTCTTTTTAATTATACGTAGCGTTGAAAAATTTCCCGATTCGGTGGAAAGTACTTTTGCTGAGTCCGCGGCAATATTTTGCCCATTAGCAGGCTTTGCCATTACCAGAAAAAGGAATATAATGCTAAGTATTTTGATTAGATTTTGCATAGGTAATATATCTTGATGAATCCTCTTCTGCGAATAATTGATTCGAGATCAAGATTGTCTCGATGAAAATCGGAATCGTAGCATGCTAAATATTCGCTATGGACTGATTACTCCAACTAATCCAGAATTTATCAGGAAAGTTAGAGCAAAAAAAAATCCTAAAGCTGTATCTAGACGAGCTAGAAGAACCTTAGGATCTAGCGCGTATTATAGCACAAGTCTATAGGTTTGTCAACATACCTTTAATACCGAATTGCAAGGTCAATAACGTTACTAAAGGTAAAAATCTACAGGTACGTTGCTAGATTTAGAAATGTTACCCAAGTAACTGTCTGATTTTCTTCAGTT
>Ga0155807_101_pt2 | contig 11776 bp, 15 predicted proteins | sample RifCSPlowO2_01_FD_107461 | JGI IMG/M metagenome (GOLD analysis project Ga0155807, IMG submission 107461) | Candidatus Roizmanbacteria bacterium RIFCSPLOWO2_01_FULL_37_13 | reverse complement strand
AGCAGCGTACTTTATTCACTTTTTCTTCGGTAACATTATTTTACCTAGCAACACGGGTTAAAAAAAGACATTATATTTACTAAACAACTTAGAGATTTCCGTTTTACTTTTCACTCTACGTGGGGATTATTTAGCCCAAAAAATATAGATGAAGGAACAGAACTGCTTATTAATAATATCGTCATCAATCCAGAAGATGTTTCATTAGATCTAGGCTGCGGTTACGGCGCAATCGGTTTCACTATCGCAAAATTATCACTTAAAGGTTCTGTTCATTTGATCGATAAGGACTTTGTTGGTATTAAGTATGCAAATAAAAATGCAAAAGTTAATAAGATTAACAACTGTAAAATTTATTTAAGTAATGGATTTAGTCATGTTCCTGATATTGGTTTTGATAACATCGTTTCTAATGTTCCCGCAAAAGTTGGAAAGGAATTCTATTGGATTATGATTAATGATGCAAAAAAATATCTTAAAAAAGATGGAAAACTTTACTTTGTTTTTATTTCAGGATTAAAAGATTTTTTTAAAAGAAATTTTAAAGAGATTTTTGGTAACTATACTTTTATAACAAGTAGCAAAATCTATACTGTAGCGATGGCATTAAAAATATAACGGTGAGTCAATCTAAAGTCGACCGAAGCGGTTGACAAAAGATTGTTGAAAGGGTCTATTAGCTAGATTTTTTGACGGAGATTTGAATTTTGCCATGCCTGCCGGAAGGTAAGTTTTATTTATGACTCCTCTAATTCAATTGATCAATTCCCCCCTTACTCCACGGGTGACAGCGGATGATTCTTTTGAATCCTAACCACAATCCTTTTAGACTTCCATATTTTTCAACTGCTTGATAGGTATATTCCGAGCAGGTAGGAACAAAACGGCACATTTTATCGGTCATAAATAAAGCGCGGAAAATTGGTTTATGAAAAAAAGAAGTATTTTGATAAAAGCGGATAAGGGATAGTATAAATTTCTTCATAGAGTAATTATACTTCGAGCAAGTGAAACGCGTCGAGAAGTTCTCGACAAGCTCGAATAATAAATGCGCTATAATTTGTTTATGAGAATTTCTATCTTAACGCTTTTTCCCAAGATGATTTCTGGATTTTTTGAGGAAAGTATAGTAAAGCGGGCACAAGAAAAAAAATTAGTAGATATTCGCTTAGTAGACATCAGAGAATTTGCAGTTGACGACTATGGTAGCGTTGATGACCGACCATATGGAGGTGGAGTGGGAATGATAATGAGGGTGGATGTGATATATAAAGCAATGCAGCAAGTCAAAAGTCCCCACTTCGCTAAAGCTTCGAGGGGCAAGCAAAAGTTGAAAGTTAAAAAAATTCTTACATCTCCTAAAGGCAAAGTATTCAGTCAGCAATTAGCTATTGATTATTCTAAATTAGATCACTTAATAATTATTGCCGGACACTATGAGGGAGTAGACGAGAGAGTCAGGGATTTTGTGGATGAGGAAGTTTCATTGGGAGATTTTGTCATGACCGGCGGCGAAATTACTGCTTCAGCAATTGTTGATTCAGTGGTTCGTTTAATTCCGGGAGTTCTGAAAAAGGAAGACGCGACTCAAATCGAAAGTTTTTTTACTATTACAATTAATCAATTAATTGGAGTAGTGGGTGAGAATGCAGCCCTTAAAAGATTAAAAAAAAAGGGATTTAGCGAAGTTAAGCTTCTAGAATATTCCCAGTATACAAGACCGGAGGATTTTAAAGGCAAAAAAGTACCCGAAGTTTTACTCTCGGGGAATCATAAAGAGATAGAGAAATGGCGTTTGAAAAAAGCCTTCGAGGAAACGCTTAAAAAACGTCCAGATTTACTATCGTGATATAAATCACATTAGCTGTTGAAAAAGAATTAGGAAAGTGAAATAATAGTTGTATTACAAATTATTAGTCATTCTGAACCCCGATATTCATCGGGATAAACTCCGTGAAGGATCTCTCACGAATGTGAGAAGTCTCAAATAAATTGAGAGATTCCTCGCTGACGCTCGGAATGACTGAAAGGAAATTATGAATTTTACAAAATATTCCCCAAAAACTTTTAGCAATTCTCTCTATTCGATGAAAGGAATTTCTAAAAAAACTATTGAAGAGCATCTAAAACTCTATCAAGGCTACGTAACAAAATACAACGAGATCATGGAGAAGCTTTCTCTGCTCACAGATGATGATTACGCAAAAGCTAATCAAACCTTCTCGACGGTTAGAGAGCTTAAAGTTGAGCTTACTTTTGCCTGGGGTGGCATAGTCAATCACGAGATTTATTTTTTCCACCTTGGAGGCAAAGGAGATGAGCCAACCGGCGACTTAATGAAACAGATAAAAAAGGATTTTGGATCACTTGAGACATATAAAAAAGATGTAAAGGCAACTGGGATTGCTGCACGGGGATGGGTATGGACAGCGTGGAATTTTAGAGAAGGAAGATTATTCAATTATCTTGGTGATGCACAAAATACCTTTCCCGTCTGGGAAGCAAGCCCTATTCTGGCTCTTGATACTTATGAGCACGCGTACTTTATAGATTACGGAGTAAATCGTGGTGGCTACATTGACTCATTTTTCGAAAATCTTGATTGGAACAAAGTAGCGAAAAACTTTGAGGACGTCTTGTCGAAATGCGGCTGTGACTGTGAAGGTTGCGAAGATCATAAATAATATCTTGCTTAATCAGCCTCTTTTTGTTATACATATAGGTTATGATTTTGTTATCTTCTGTTTCAAAGCAATTTAAAAATAAAACTGCAATTGATAATATTTCATTTAAAGCAAAAGAGGGAGAGATAATAGGTTTTTTAGGACCAAACGGTGCAGGAAAAACTACAACAATGCGCCTTATCCTAGGCTATTTAACTCCAACAAAAGGAAAAGTCTCCATCGACAATCTTAATCCTCTCGAAGACAGGATTGAAGTTTTAAAAAAGATAGGCTATCTACCTGAAAATAACCCATTGTATCAAGAGATGAAAGTATCGGAATATCTTCAATTTATTTCTGCGCTGAAAAATACTGACAATTTTCTTGAGACCGCATCACGCATTGGGTTAGACGATGTGTTATCTTCCAAGATTGAAGAATTGTCTCGCGGTTACAAGCAAAGAGTCGGTCTGGCGGCAGCTCTTATCGGTGAACCTTCAATTTTGATTCTCGACGAACCAACGTCTGGACTCGACCCGCTTGAGCAAGAAAAAATTAGAACTTATATAAGAAAATTAGCAAACCCCACTTCGTCAAGACTTCGAGGGGCAAGGGCAAAAACGATCATTTTTTCGACACACATTTTATCTGAAGTTGAAGACGTAGCTAACCGATTGATAATAATCGATAAGGGCAAAATCGTCTTTGACGAAAAAAAACCGAAAGGAAAAGGTGGCGTGGAGAAACTGTTCAAAAAACTTGTTAAATAAAACACGTTAGCACGTTAACGCGTTAACGAGTTTGCGGGTTATAAACAATATGAAATATTTATATAAAAAGGAGCTTAATTATTACCTAAACAATCCCATTGGTTATATAGTGGTAGTATTGTTCGCTGTTTTTGCTAATTTTCTCTTTGTAAAAGACATTTTTGCTATTGGATCGGCGTCAATGAGATCTTTTTTTAGCATACTGCCCTGGCTATTTTTAATCTTTGTGCCGGCCCTGACCATGAGGATTCTTTCCGAGGAAAAACGCGTTAACACGATCGAGATTCTTTTAACGTTGCCGGTATCAGAAATGCAGATTGTTTTAGCAAAACTTTTGGCGCTATTGACCTTAGTCGTCGTTGGGCTTGCGTTGACGTTGGGGCTGCCTATATCTTTATCTTTTTTGACGCGAATGTATTTACCCGAAATTATTGCCGGGTATCTCGGCAGCATTTTTTTAGCAGCTTTTTGTATAAGTCTATCTACTTTTTTCTCATCGCTGACAAAGAATCAGGTAGTGGCGTTTTTGGCATCCGCTATCAGTCTTTTTTTCCTGCTGGTATTAGGGACAGAGTTCACTGCAAATGTTTTGCCGCGAAGCATCCAGGACTTTTTGGTTTTTTTTAGTCCTGCCAATCATCTGCAAAACTTTATCAAAGGAGTGATTGATTTTCGATCGGTATTTTATTTTGTCAGCTTCACAATGGTGTTTGTGTTTTTAACCGTCGTGGATTTAGAGAAAAGAAATTAAAAACATTTCTGTCATTCCGCACCCCCATTTTCATGAGGGCATGCTTGATGCGGAATCCAGTTTAATAGATTCCCGCTCCCCGCTTTCGCGAGGACAAGTTTCGCGGGAATGACAATGAAATAAATGTTCAAAAATCTAAAAAAAATAAATCTGGTAAAAATCTTCAACCTTAAGGGTAGAGAAAGACAGATGATTTTTGTCATCGCGGTTGTTATTTTTTTGCTGATTAATCTTTTGGTATCCAATCTATCCTTTCGCTTTGATTTTTCCTTCGGCCGGGCATACACGCTGTCTGATTCGACAAAAAAAATTCTCCGCAATCTTGATGATATAGTCAACGTTAAATTTTTTGCCTCATCTGACCTACCAACTAGACTCATTCCTCTCAAAACTGACGTTACGGATTTGCTTTCTGAATATGATAAAGAAGGAAAAGGTAAAATTCGACTCAAGGTACTTGATCCTAAAAAAGATTCAAACGCGGCCGCAGATGCCCGTGAGTCCGGCGTGCCGGAACTTCAATTTTCCCAGCTTGAGCAGGATAAGTATGCTGTAACCGCAGCTTATTTCGGAATAGTTTTATCCTTCGGAGATAAAAAAGAGGTATTGCCTCAAGCGACAGACCTGGAGAGTTTGGAATATAACCTAACCGCTTCAATTTATAAACTGGTGAGAAAAGAATTGACAAAGATAGGAGTCGTTGGGCTTACCGATTCATTTGACCCTAGTCAAGATACGATTGCAAGTTTAAGAAAGATTTTGAGTCAACAATTTGAAGTTGAAAATTTGGATATTTCTTCCCAGTCTGCGACAAAGTCAATAGCTTCTTCCATCAAAACTGTTTTGGTTTTTGACACAAACTCTAAACAATACGAAGATAACGAATTAAAACTTTTAAAAGAGTATTTGACAAAAAAGGGTAAGGCAGTATTTTTTCTAGACGGCATCTGGGTTTCGGACAATCTTACTACATCTCCGGCGAACCATAACCTTTTTTCGCTTCTGCAGGAGTATGGAGTTAAAATTGAAAAAAATCTTGTTTTGTCAGCATCTGCAGAATTAGTCAATTTTGGCGGAGAACAAATCTCGCTTTTAACCCCATATCCTTTCTGGATAAGGGCAGATAACTTTAATAGAAAGATATCCTATGTTTCCAACGTTAATCAATTGACATATCCTTGGGTTTCGTCTCTAAGTCTGGAAAAAAAGAAAGATGTAGAAACACAAGCTTTTGTAAAAACAAGCAATCGATCATGGGAACAAAAAGACAATATTGTGTTAAATCCTCAAGAAATTCCATCTCCGCAGGACAAGGAACTTAAGGAATTTATTGTTGCGGCAGAAGCTTCGAAAAAAACTGGTGGACAGATAGTTGTTATTCCTTCATCGCGGTTTGTGTTGGAGCGATATTTGTCACAAGGGTCGGAAAATTTGGAGTTAGTATTAAATATGGTAAATAATTTAGCATCCGGTGGAGTTTTGTCTGGAGTCAGATCAAGAGCAGTTTCTTTTTATCCATTACCCGATCTAGCTGAAGGTCAAAAAGATATTTTTAAGTATCTTAACATTCTTCTTCTGCCGGCTTTATTTAGTCTTTGGGGGGCGATTCGATTGTTGAAAAGAAGATAGATATTTTTTAAACACTTCTTTTAGTCCTGAAAAAGCGAGTTTATCAACAGGGATATTATTTTTGCTAAAAAATTTAATTTCGTTGATGTCGTCGTTGGCTGAAAGATTTTTTTTACCGACGACTTTGCCTAAAAATACAAAACACAGAGTATGATAGTCGATACCTTTGAAGAGATAACGGTCTGCAGTCGAGGTAAAATATTTTATATCGGTGATATCTGTCCCAAGCTCCTCTTTGATTTCCCTTCGCAGAGATTCTTCCATTGTTTCTCCGAAATCGACAAATCCTCCGGGAATATCCCAATAGCCTTTTTTTGGCGGATATTTCCTTTTAACAAGGAGAACTTCGCCTTTTTCATTCTCTAGAATTAGACCATTGGTAGGTGAAGGACTGAGGTAAAAATAGAAACCGCAAGATGCGCAATCGATTAACCTGCCTGCCGCCAAGGCAGGACGATTGTACGCTTTGATGTTGGCTTTGCAGTTAGGGCAATACTTAAACTTATTTATCATCTAAATATTATATAATGTTATAAATTAGATATTGTGTTTTACATGAAAATAGTTAGAACTCGCATTGCTCCGACTCCATCAGGGAAACTTCATATAGGCACAGCTCATACTGCATTATTTAATTACCTATTTGCCAAGCATTCCGGTGGAAAATTTATTTTGCGAATTGATGATACAGATCCTAATAGGTATAAAAAAGAATTCGAAGACGATATTCTTCAATCGCTTAAATGGTTGGGTCTGGATTGGGATGAGGGTCCGGATGTAGGCGGTTCATATACACCTTATCGTCAAAGTCAAAGAATGAGTCATTATTGGCCATATTTAGAAAAGTTGCTTAAAGAGGGTAAAGCCTATAATTGTTATTGTTCACAAACTGAATTAGAGGAAGAAAGAAAAAAAATGCAAGAAGAAAAAAAAGCACCAAAATATTCTGGTAAATGTAGAAATTTAACGCAAAAACAGATTGATGAATTTAAAATGGAAGCAAGGAAGCCAACCGTAAGGTTAAAGGTTAAGGGTCAAGAAGTATCATTTGTTGATCCGGCCCGCGGGAAAGTTACCGTTGACGCTGGAAACTTCGGGGATTTTATCATCGCAAGAAGCGATAAAAGCGCTTTGCTTATCGTGGCTTCAACTATCGATGATATTGAAATGAAAATAACCCACACCATCAGGGGAGAAGATTATATCAATTTTGTTCCCCGTCAGATATTACTTTTTGAAGCTCTTGGAGTCAAACCGCCGATTTTTGCCCATCTGCCTTTTGTCTACGGACCTGACGGGTCGAAATTGAGCAAACGTCATGGAGCAGTAGCAATATCTGATTATCGAGCGATGGGATTTCTTCCGGAAGCAATATTTAATTATTTGACTTTGTTGGGATGGTCTGCCGGTGGGGACCGAGAAATTATTACTAAAGACGAAACGATCAAACTTTTTACTTTGGAAAAAGTTAATACTAATCCGCATCGTTTTAACATGACAAAATTTGAATGGATAAACGGAGAATACATAAGGAAGTCTCAAAACTCAAATCTCAAAACTCAAATCTTTAATTTTTATAAAAAAGAATACCCTGAAAAATTAGTTGAAAAAACAATACCATTGATAAAAGAGAGAATGAAGAAACTTTCTGATTATTTGCCTCTGTGTGAATTTTTTTTCAAAAAGCCGCAGGAACATGATATTGATTTATCTTCCAAAAAAGTACTATTAAAAAAAATGCAGGACTCGTTATCGACGATGTCAGATTGGAAGGCAGAAAAAATAGGTGAAACTATGCAAGATCTGGCAAAAAAAGAAGGAGTGAAGACAGGAGAATTTTTTATGACGCTGCGAGTTGCGATAACCGGCAAGAAAATCTCACCACCCCTAAATGAATCGATGGAGATCCTGGGAAAAGAGGAATGCCTGGATCGCTTAAAAGGTCTTCTTTAATCCACCACCATTTACTTTGTGATATAAATCACATATAATAAGGAATAGGCGTCTGCCTAAACTTTCCTCAAGACTAAACTCGACGCTATTCGCTCGTCGTCTTGAGGAGCGTTTTTTGGCGGATGCAAGAAACTGTAATTACTCATTATAAATTCGTAAACAGTTTCTAGCAAAAGGCGGTGATAATAAATGATCAAAGGAATGGAGAGTGTTTTGCTTTTTAGCCAAAACGCAAAAAAATTAGCTGATTTTTATAAAGAAAAGGTTGGACTTAAAGTCACAAATGAATTCATGATGGGGGAAAAAGATGAAGTGTATGAATTTAAGATGAAACAGGGAACTCCGCTATATGTCATTGACCATTCAAAGATAAAAGGAAAGAATAAAACTCCGGAACGCATGATGATTAATCTGGAAGTTGACGATATCGAAAAAGAAGTAAAAAGGTTAACTAAAGCCAGGGTTAAAAAAACACAGGATATCTATCATGTTGAAGGCTATGGATATATAGCGACTTTTGAGGATCTTGACGGTAATTTCTTCCAGCTTGTTCAGGTGAGAGCATCTAAGTAAAAGTGGTATAATAAAGCCTGTTCGGGTAATGAGATGTCTAACCAGTCCATAGAATATTTCGCCTCTATCATCAGAGACTCCAAGGAGTTGACTCATCGAGAAAAAGAGATTTTACTGTATCGATTGAAGAAAAAAACGCTAAATAAGATAGGAAGAAAACAGAAGGTGACTGGAGAGCGAGTCAGACAAATAGAAAAACGGGCGTTGACAAAGTTCAAAAGAAAGATCAATCAACTATTGCTTTTTGATTAAAAATGAAAGGTATGAAAAATAATCTGTTAAACAAAAAATGCCTGCCTTGTGAAGGCGGAGTACCATCATTAACTGACGCTGAAATCAAAAATTATCTTTCGCAGCTGACGAAACAATGGGAAGTCAGCGAAGATAAAAAGATCAGCCATTCGTTTAAATTCAAAACTTTTAAGGCAGCGATTTTATTTGTTAATAAAGTTGCAGATTTAGCCGAAAAAGAAAATCATCACCCAAATATTCACTTACTTTACAACAAAGTTAAGATCGTACTGACGACGCATGTGATAGGCGGCCTTTCCGAAAACGATTTTATTATGGCAGCAAAAATAGAACAACTACTTTAATTCCAAACTCTTCCATAAGATTCGAGAGGCATATGTACGATACGGAATCCATTTTTCAACAATTTTTTCGATTTGTTTTTTTGTTGGTTCTTTTTTAAATTTATAGAGTTTTTTGATAGCATTTCGAAGTCCCAGATCTCCGTGAGAAAATATATCTGCTCTTCCCAAGGTAAACATTAAAAACATTTCCGCCGACCAAGGTCCGATCCCTTTTACTTTAGTCAACTCTGTAATTACTAATTCATCGGTTAGTTTATCAAGTTCATCAAGTTGCAATTCTTCAGCCAAAATCTTTTTCGCAAGATCCTTCAAAAAACTGACTTTTGCATTGGAGGTTCCACACGAGCGGATTTTTTCATCAGACAGTTTGAGAAGAGATTGAGGAGTAATTTCACCTTTTGGGAATATCTTTTTAAAGCGAGTAAATATCGTTGCAGCGGCCTTATCCGATAGTTGTTGATTGATAATAATCTCACATAAATCGGAAAAATAGTCATTGGAGATCATTGGGCCAAGAACGCCGACTTTGTTAACTACAGAAAAGATAATAGGGTCTACTTTTCTAAAATGTTTTCTGATTTTTTCGTCCATGACTAAATTTTATCAGAAGATTTTGTTATGATTTGAATGAAGATATTTCTGTCATTCTCGCGGAAGCCAGGTACCAGACGGTAACCTGGCGGAAGCGGTAATCCAGATCCTGAAATAAGTTCAGGATGACATACTAATATAGATTCCCGATTAGATCGGGAATGACAATAGTTTTTAGTTACCTCGATGTTCTAAGTTGAGGAGATTAATTAATACATGTTTACATTAATCATTAATACAAAAAAATCAAAAGAAATTATCGATATTACGGATAGAGTAAATGAGATTATTAAGGAAAATAAATTTAAAGATGGAGTCGTTAATCTTTTTTTGACTCATACAACTTAAGAATAGAAGACTTCCTGCCAGTGGGGATCGGTTTCAACGGTGAGATCGAGATAAACTTTTTTTCCAGTCGCTAAAGCAATTTCTTTTCTAGCGTAACTACCGATCTCTTTTATTTTTCTTCCTTCTGCACCGACGAGCATTCTTCTATAGCGGTCTTCAGTTGTCAATATTCTAGCTCTGATGTACATAATTCCATTTTTCCTTTCCGTAATCTCATCAACAACCGTAGTGGTCGTGTACGGTATTTCTTCACCCATCATCAGGAAAACTTTTTCCCGGATTAGCTCGGAGACAAAGGTTTTACTATCGATGTTAAGAAGTGGGTAAACTCTCTTTTCAACCTCCGAGGTTTTTCCTTCGCCTTCGGCGAATTCCCCAACCTCGGAGGTTACGGTAGAACTTTCAGGCAACAGGCTAAAAACTTTCTGAATAAGTGGTTTTATGTGTAATTTCTTTAAGGCTGAGATCTGAAAAACATAAGGAATCTCATCTTCCAGAAATTTGTACTGGGGAAGATATGTCTTATCTTGGACGTCAATTTTATTGATGACTAATATTTTTGGTTTGTTAATTTTTCTGACAGTACCGATTACTTTTGCCTCTTCAAAATCGCGCCTTCTGGTATGGTCGATCATGTAGATTGCCAAATCGATTTCTTCATTGATGGCTTGAAAAGTTTTTTCATTTATTTTTTTTGCCAGACCCCAACCGGTGGCCGGCCGTCCTCGGGACGAAAAAATTCCAGGCGTATCGACAAATACGATTTTGCCGCGCTCTTCTTCATATAGGGCTTTGATCGGGAAGCGGGTGGTTTGAGGTTTGGGTGAAGTGATGGCTACTTTTTGACCAATAAGGTTATTTAAAAAGGTTGATTTTCCGACATTCGGCCTTCCGATAAGTAAAACTTTTCCGGTCTTCATAGCATATTCATTATATGAACAAGCATATTGTATCATATATGGTCTATGCAGGTTTTAAGCGATAAAGAAGTAATCATCCGAATAAAAAATGGCGAAATTGATTATTTTGCCCATATTGTTAAAAGATACACAAAGCGGATCTACAACTATGTTTTTAAAAAAATCTCTAACAGGGAAGATGTCGAAGATATTGTCCAGAATTCGTTCGTTCAACTTTACAAAGCAGTAGGACGGCTTGATCAAGATAAACAGGTTTTACCGTACCTATATGAGATCGTAAGAAATGAAATGAAGATGTTTTGGCGAGCGAGAAAGGCGTCGATACCTTTGGATGAAGAAATTGCTTCAGAAGAAAAAGAAGAGTACCCGGAAACCGATCTTATCGAAAAACAACTTGTTAGACTACCAAAAGAACAAAGAAAAGCGTTAAAATTAGTAAGCGAAGGATACTCTTACAAGGAGATTGCAAAGTATTTGAGCAGACCGATCAACACCGTTAGAACGATCATCAGGAGGGCACGTTTGCGATTGAGCAAACTTAAAACGCATGAAAAAACTTGAAAAAAAAATTTTAAAAAAGGTTTATTCTTTTGAAACAAGACAGACTTTGTCAGAACTCGCTCTACGTCTCTTGGCAATGATGAGTCTTATTTTGGGGAGCATTTTGCTGTGCGTTTTCATAGTTCGAGAACTGATACAACAACAAACATTGGACGTTTTCGAAATTTTCTTCGAAGATTTAGGCGTTGTCAGCGAGAATATAGGAGAAGTGACCGCTACATTTTTGCAGGAGTTACCCAAAGTTGAGATGTTCCTGGCGATCGTGGCTATCGTTTTATCCTTTCTCCTAGTCGTTAAGTTTATGCAGAATTTTGTTAAAGTAAAAAATAAGATAAATTCAATTGTCAAATTTTGGTTTGTGCATTAGAAATTAAGACCGTTTTCTTATGGTAAAAAATCAAAACGAGAACAAGATTTTGTT
>Ga0155807_111_pt1 | contig 15527 bp, 19 predicted proteins | sample RifCSPlowO2_01_FD_107461 | JGI IMG/M metagenome (GOLD analysis project Ga0155807, IMG submission 107461) | Candidatus Roizmanbacteria bacterium RIFCSPLOWO2_01_FULL_37_13 | reverse complement strand
AACTCCATAAAAAAATCTGCACCTTCCTCATGCGGCGCTATGACAATAGTCGTCTCGAGAACACCCGACTTTGGATCATAGGTTCCTTTAATAACGGCATTGGTAAAATCCTCTGAGGGACGGAACCGAAAGGGAACCGTACTGTTAATGACTCCATTTTTTACTTCGATCCGCCTATCTCCATCACCTCCGCCAAAAAAATTCTTAGGGATCACGATGGTTAAATTGGAATCCTCGGCAGATTTACTTCCATCCGCACCGGGAGAATCACCTGAATACGTTACATTACCCAGGTTGAGAAATTCTATTTTAATAGAGTCTCCGTCTGTTTTACCGCTAAAGCTAAGATTAGGTAGGTTTGCTGACCCCTCCAATTCGGTAACATTACCGCTTTTGAAGGTATGCTTTTTGATGCGGTTATGTTTGTAGGAGAAACTGCCCTTAATATTTCGCTGGTCAAAATCGTAAGTCCCTTTTAAATTAATTGACGCCTGTCCGGAATAACTATCGCCGTTCAGCTCAAAGTTGAAAGGGACCTGCGCTTCCCCTGACAAGTCCCCGCTTTCTGAGACATTGATCGTCAGTCCCGAGAATAGTTGCTGGGCGATCGTTCGATACTCCTCGCTTTTATCCGGACCAAGTTCTACCTGGCCGTTTGACAGAGTAAACGCGCCGGCGGCATTGATATTTGAAACCCTTGCGAAGCCAAAAGAAACTAAAAGGGCGGCAAGGGAAATGAAAAGTGGCAGCACAATACGTTTAGACTTCATTATTTCGAGATTATATCAAAAAGAAATAATTATATCTCCAAAACTGAAGTCCGAAGAAATCCGTAGAAATTGCTCCCCGATTCTACATAATTATAAGCGCTCTGGAAAAGATAGTTATGGCATTTGAGGATACAATTCAGACTGATTTATGATTGTTCCAACAGCATAAAATTACTCAATTTAGTAAAATTATGCGATGGCACCCTATGAATACTTAAGACAAGCAGGAATAAAGGAAGGAGAACAGTATTCTTTTACTCGTCGTCAAGTAACACCTGAAGGTGTTGTTGACACAACAGAAACTCAAAATGTTGAACGAATTACAGGCGGTGGTTTTTTCGGGAGCGTAGTTATATTGCCTGACTCAGTAATAAAGACTACAACTCCTGATAATCTTCATGAACTTTTACGTAGAATTAACTGGCATACCCCTTTTCCTTCCCGAACAAATGAAACTGCAGCAGAACTTGATTATCTTGCCGGAAGAATAATCCACAGAGCAACACCTCCTTTGACGAGAAATACAATTATTACTCCAGATGCGTTAGGCTATAGTCAGCCTAACCCTAAAATAGGATTTGCACAGCATATTGAACGTATGCGCGGGAGAGGGCCAACATTTAAGGATAAGGGTAAAGAGAACCGACAGATACGGGCAGCACGACAGACATTATGGGATTTGGCTTCCGAGTTAGGAGCAGAGCACGCTGCACAGGTACATCCGGAAAACCCTTTCGGAAAGCCTAACCTGTGGGTAAGTGAAACAGGTCAGGTTATTTGGCTCGATTATCTTCCAGCTTTTCGCCACACAGGTAGAGTGCGGCCGTTTTTCCGTTTTCCATTTCACAATGAAGTTCAACAAGCGTTCGGCAGTGATAAACCCACATATAATCGTCTACATACAGATATCCTCCGTCGAACTATTTTGGCCCAAAAAGAACGCTTCCCTGCTGAAGATCTAAAAACAATTGATGATCTGCTATCTCTTTATGATGAACGTTGGCAACAGTATGAGGCATGGCTTAACCATGATCCGCGGGAATTATTTATCGCCGATGCATTGAATCGTGGACTTATCAGCAATGAATATGCAGATAGACTCCGAGCATTAAATTCATCCTATCAGTTTTACCAGACAAAAGAAATTGCAAGACTTGGACTACATGTCTTTCTCGATAAAGTTAAAGAATCACCATTACGGATATTTTGGGATAAAGAATTTCAACATAAAGTAGTTAAATTTGGTTTAAATCCTGAATATCGAAGACAACAGGTTCTCGAACACACAACCTTATGGGGAATGAAACAAGCGCATGATCAGGGACTTGTGTCGGATGAGGAATTTAATCAAGCCTTGTCATTTGTTCCAGAACATGAATTAAGGCTATACGTTGGGTTACAGACATGGTATTTCTTAAATTCAAGATTAATTGATGCTGTTACTATACCGCTTGCTGCAGCTGTAGCTGTATCAGAACATCCTATTGAGGCCGCGACTGCTGTTTCTGCTTTTAACTTTTTTGCACCGGGTATAATCCGCGCGCTTTCAACCGTTATTGCTAGCAAGCTGAGCGGTGTTGAACTTAAGCGTGCAGCATTGGTTTCTGCTATCCCTATAGTAGGAAATTACAGTGCAATAGCGCTGCAGCTCAGGTCCGCATATGGAGAAAAAGCTGCAGATATCGAACACTACACGATGCGTGCATTAGTTGCTACGCTCTCAAAAATCCGCCCATGGGGAGGCTGGAATAGCGATCTGGAAGAAAAAATATGGGATTTTGTTCACAGAGGTTCAAATCTTGAATAATCCGAAAAAATCTACAGAAAACAGCAGGAATGCTCTATTATCACTATTATCACCTTTCGGGTGTAACGGATTATTTTGATATATGCTATACTTTTGTATATGCCTAGATATTTAATTGAAGTTTCGCATGATGATAATAAGCAAGCTTGTGACGAGGCAATTAGGGTTTTCAAGATGACAGGCTCGCATTTCTTAACCAATGCTGACTGGGGTTGCTTGGATGATGTTCATAAAGCCTGGATAACAGTTGATTTAGACAAAAAAGAAGAAGCATTGTTGATTGTTCCCCCGTCGTTTAGACAAAAAGCTAGAGTGATAACGCTAAATAAATACGCCTTCGAGACTGTAAAAGAATCTTTCAAACATCATAAAACTTAGTTGGAATTCTCCAGCTCGAGAAGCGTAGCTTTAATATAACCAAGTATTTATCGCATATTATCAAGGTTTTTGAAGATTTCAGGTTAGTGCAACAAATCATAGAAGAAATAGACAAAGTTAAACCTTGTCTTACTGTTTCAGCTTGATAATTAACCCAAATCTTTCTTCATTTCTTCGAATTCCTTTTTGTTGATTTCTCCTTTAGCGTATCGTTCTTTAAGAATATCTATAAGTGTTTTCCCTGACTCGTTTTGTTTAGGGTCTCTTAAATAACGAACTAAGGCGACGACTCCCAGAATAATAAGAACCCAAAAAACTATCATAAATATCCAACCAAAGCCACCCCAACCACTATAACCCATCATAGGATTTCCACCTCCTCCCATCATCCACATCATTGGCATAAGGCTCCAGCTATTTTGAGGATAAGAGGCTTGAGTATCACAACTACTCAATCTTTTCCCCATTACAATATGCATCTGTTTTTCCCCATTTTCTCCCATCATATTTATCATCATCTGGTTCATGAGTGCATGTCTTTGGGTATCGCCAATAGATTGCCTCATGAAATACTCACCCAACGATTGATAGCCGTCATTAGTGAGGTTTTTACATTCAATCTGTTTTGCTTGAAGCTTCTCCCAGATTTCTTTACCTTCTGCTTCTTCTTTGGCAGTGTGATCACCAGAGGTCACGGACGAAGGTGAACTTCCCCAGTTGCCCATCATACTCTGAGCAAAAGCTGTAGATGGCGTCAGCATAAGGATAAATAGCGTAATGGTTATCACTAGTGTTTTTTTCATTGATTATTTACTTCTGTCTATAATGCCTCTGATAATTTTATCGACTTCTGCTGGTAAATTCCCAAGGTCTGCTTTGGGAAAGAATTGAGAAAGGACAATTGGTCGCATACCAGAAATATAGGTTTTCCCATCCTTTTGATAGATATTTATCTTGCAAGGCAAACAAAGACCTATTTTTATATCAGCCTGCAAAGCATTATAAGCGTTCTTGGCGTTGCAAATCTCAATAATTTTAAAAGGCTTAATGATAAAGCCTTTTTCTTTTAAAGTTTCTGTAACGTCATGGACATAAAGCACCCGAAATCCTGCCTTTTTTGTTTCCTGTTCTATCTTGGCTACGGCATCTTCAAATGATTTTTCCGTAGTTACTGTATAGTCAAAGTCCATAAGTCCTTCCTTCTTAAAATGTTAATACTTTATCGCTTGTTGCAATCAGAGAATATAAATCTTCAATTCCACCTTTAGGACAACTCTTGCTATCCTGTTGATGGCGTATATTCATACACGTACCACAAGCAATAAGCTGGGCTGTTTCTGCCTGTAAAAATCTATCCACCTGTTCTTTTATATTGAATTGTTCCTGATCTACCTTGTCGTACTCTACAGCTTCACCTAAAAGAAACACATTTACTTCATCACCTTTATTAAGTGCCAAGTTAGCAAGCCTTAAGGCGTTCCAGTTAGTTTCCGCATTTTTGGTAGAAAGAATTATTGATAATTTCATACTGTTTGACTTTTTTGATAACCTTCTAAAAACCTATGTATAAGTTTATCTGTACGGGTGAGGGAAGAAGTTGCTGATTTTAAAAAGTCTTTACCTTCCGAAGTTATCGTATAAGTCCTTCTATCTGGGCCTGATTTGTTCTTTTCCCAATCTGATTTAACCCAGCCGTCCCTTTCCATCCTTCTCAAAGTTCTGTATAAACCCCCAATATCCACTTTCTCACCACAATGCTTTTTCAAATCTTCCATTAAGCCATACCCATGAGAAGAACCTTTGGAAAGAAGAAGTAATATACACGGCTCAATAAAGCGTTCAATGTTACCAAAATCCCTTGAGCGAAATGAACACCCACAAGTTCTACACATATATGTAAACATCATATAGTAAGAAGAGTTGTAAATCAAGTGGTCTTGGCGCTAACATTCTATCGATGCTTGAAATGGTTGATATTTTTGTGAGACTTAGAGTAAGAAGACAGAAAGGCTCGTTGGGACTAGGAAAAATTGAATTTTATCAAATCCTAAGAATAATTTAATAGTGGTTTTTCCCAACCAAAACAGGTCTCACGATTTTTAAGCGCTTCAAACGCCTTATTACAAGAAGGGTCAAGTTTGGCATATTCTTGAAGTACAGCAACTACCTCTTCAATAAATTCACCTACTGTACCATCCGAGTCATCAACTCCGCCAGTTGACAGCTTCTTATCCAATCGTAAAAGCAGATTGACCAGTAGTTTTGTTGTTTGCGCGCTTACGGGTAAATCAGAGATGATAGCTGATAATCGATTACAACCTTCGGAAAGAGAATTTTGATAACTAAACCAAATACGAGATGGGCCATTATAAGGCTTAATATAGCGTAAAGTGCCATTAATCGCTTTTTTCGTAGATGAGAGTTCTTTGTTTGTAAGGTTTCCCAATCGACCACTACAGGTTGGATTTTGGACTATTTTTTTATCGCTGTCAGTTAATGGCTTGCCATCTTTTACAACATAGATTGCCAAAGCCACCATGTGTTTACAGAGTGTTCCTTTTTGTCCTAAATAGCAGGTACAGTGACCATAATCGTATCGCCTTGCTTCAACTGAGACTCGATAAGGTTTAGTTCCTATAACAACTGCCGTATATGATCTTATTCCTTCTTCAACTTGGGTAACTTTACTACTTTCGTAAAGTTTTATTGCTTTTTCTAATGTTGGGCTGTCTGTGGCAAACTTGATTTTGTCCAAGGTAAAGTCAGGAGGGTTCATATTTTTTATTTATCTGGAGCTGCTTCGTAGCCTTGTCTGACAACGCTCATCACGTAATCAATCTCGCTTTCTTTAGTTATATCCGTATGCCAGATAGCAGTTTTGCCCCACTTCCATTTAGAAGGTACTTTTTTAAAGATCTTTTTTGGATCGTCTATTTTTTCTTTTCTTGTATAAACAACAAGCTTATCTTTATAGACCCTAACACTACAGAAGTTAAAATATCTGATTTTGTAGCCTATATACCATGATACTGGTTTTTCCTGAACTCGACTGTCAACTTCAAATATCTCTCTTTGCAGGTTTTTAAACAGTTCTTTGATTGGGTCGCTGGCGTTATCAAGGTGGTCTTCGACTGTATAGGTTTTCACTTGTTTACTGATACTCTCGATGACTTTGTTTTTGGTAACTTTTTCAATTGACTCTGATACTTCTGGTGGTTTGATTTGATTATAAAGAACAAGGTTGTCTTTAAAAAGTGCCACTTCCCAAAGTTCAATTGGTAATCCTTTAAAGGCGATTGCCCCTTTTTGATAAGAAGTAAAAGATGGGGCAACGAAAACCACTTTTGACTGGGACCAATCAACATCATCTCGTTTTAAATTCGCTCTTCTTCTCTCGTTATACTCTAGAATAAATTCAGCTTTGTTATTTAGCATTAATCCCAGATAGTTGTATCCTTGGTCGATAACAGAAAAGCTTTTATCTTTTTTGTATTCGATGATGACGAAGGCTTTAGCTTCAGGATCAAAAGCAAGAGTATCAAGTTCAAAGCCTTGAACGATCAACTGTTTATTCAAAACACCACTGACAAATTCATATCCAAACACTTCGTCCAAGCTTTCTTCAGTTAATTTATGGAGAGTTTTTTCCAAATCAAAAGCTTTTTCTTCAATTTCAACCAGTTTGTTAGTGGCAATTCTAAATATTGGCATATATTGTCTTTATCTTCTACTTCTTATTTTATTAATAGAATAAACTCCATCAGTAAATATTGAACATGTTTTTAGCTTTTTATCATCGCATCAAAAACAACTGGGGACTTATTCCTTTCTGCAATTTTCTGCAATTGATCTAAAGTGTTAACCATTGCTTCGTTAACTTCAAATTCAAATTCTTTTTTAGCAATTTTTTCTTCTCCAGTCAATATAACAAGTTCTCCTTTAAGTGTACCTTTATGGATTAGGGACACATCAAAATTTTCAAACTCCATCGCTAATCTGGTGGTGCCTTTTGAATTGACAATGATAGGAAATCTTATTGCTAAGTCTGGTTGTCTTGAACCATTTTCGTTTATTTTAAAGAATAGTTTAAAGTGAAGTTGTCCATCGCCAAATTTCACATATGCGCCCTTGATTACTTGTGGGGAGTCATAACTGTTTGCAGTAGTAAATTCCATATGAATTCGTGTTCCTGGTAAGTTAGGACTCTTGACTACTCCTATATAAGGACTAAGTGTAATTTTCACATTGATATCAATTGTATTACTGGTTTTGCCAGAACTTAATAATTCTTTTGATTCTTCAACAATAAGGTCGGGGTTATTTGCACTAACAGTACCTGCATAGGCTTGGTTAATGACAAGATTGCCCGCAACATTTACATTAACATTCTTTTTATCCCCAAGTTTTACAGAAGGAGAAAGTGTTAAGTTTTCAATATTTATTAATTTATCTACTGCGCTTATACCCATATATAAATAATCGTTAAACCAATAAAGGAACAAGATTGTTTAACATTTCAGGCACTGGTAGCTGAAAAAGTTGATATTTAACGCAAAAATTCAGCTTTTTATTGCTATTTCAAGCTAAAACTAATAAAAATTAACGCAATAAACAAGTAAATCTAATTAATAAAGTTAAAAATTGATATTTTAGCCTGTTTTAACAATCTAAACTTAAGTTTAGATCAACCGTTTGTAATACCAGTGCCACATTTCAAAATAATTGTCTTCCAATTCAGCTACTTTTAGATTTTGAAATAGGTCGTTTTTAACACTATCAACAATCGTCTTTATTTCTACATCTGTTTTTCCGCCTTTCTTTAACCATTCTTTTATAACATAGAGACAACCTTTTGAATCATTTAGATTCAAAGAGGTCGAATCTGCAAGATTCGTGTATTGGTCTTTAATCTTTTTTAAATGCTTTAATATTGTATCTTTTTTGATAAAATCCTCGCCTGTTATTGACGTTCTTACACAGGCCAACAGGGTTATATTAAGTATAGAATGGCTCGAGAAGCGTAGCTTTAATATAACCAAGTATCTATCGCATATTATCAAGGTTTTTGAAGATTTTAGACTTGTGCAGCAGATAAGAGAAGAGATAGAGAGAGTAAAGCCTTGTATAGCTATTACAACTTCATAAATCGCTTTTTAAGGGGTGTTTTACTCAAAATGATACTTTATACGTCTTTTGAGAATGACATTGGTAGCTGCGTTTCTAGAATGTTAAATTTTGGTGTTCAAACTTTAGAAGTGAGTTTAAACCAAGTTCAAAAAGTTAATTGACTCATTAATTAGTTAAAGTATTGTTGATTTTGCGCTTATATAAGACAACAAACTTCCATATTGCTTCATGGCTTCTTATGAACGAGAAAAAGCTTCTTTCAGTAGATTGGGGGAATAAACGTAGAGCTGAATTTGTGTTTGAAGATTTCAAAGAAAGAGAGGCTTTTGTAAATGACTTCTTCAAGCAAGAGCTTCTTCAGAAAAAGATTTCAGCAGATCAAGAATTAAAAGCGAGAATGTACGCTTCTCATTTGCCTGAAACCTATAGCACTGGAGGTAGATCTTTTAGATAATAAAATATCTATAGCTCATTGAAAAATGCTCAAAACTCTATTGCATAACGAGGTGTAAAGTTGTAATTTGTTGATCGAACTGATTGAATTTTATCGCAAATAAACATTTTTATTGATTGCCTGCCTGATTTGCCACCAGATGTATCGTACCCCCAAAAATATTCCTGACCTACCCCGTCTCTTTTCCTAACATAATACTCCATTGAGTATGGTTCAACTAATCTTTCATAATCATCATAGATTAATTCAACCATTTTTTGTGATCGACCTGCATTTATAATAGTGCTTCTTGCATCAGAAGAAAAATAACTCGAGGAAGAATAAAAACCACTATAGCCACTACTGAAACTTCGAGGAAAGTTGTAAGAATGAGCAAAAACAGGTTTTGGTGGTTGAGGAATAGATATAAGGCTAAATAAATTGTCTATTAACTGATTGAAATTGGCCACCACAACGTCAAATTGAAAAAGACTAGAAATAGGAACTACTAATGTACTCCAAAATGGCTTATATGTTTCAAGCCGTATACCTAACAATTGTTGTTTAGCAGAATTTGCTATTGACTCATAGATTGATTTTTTTAAGAAAGTACTAACAACTTCAAGCCTGTTTACTGAAAAATCCTTGGCAAACAATATTGAGTATAGTAAATCAAAAAGGTCAGCAACTTTCTGTCGATGTAATAGACTATTTAATTTTGAAGCAAGTATCTCTTCCGCCTTTTGACATCTAAGAGTTGATGCACATTTATCACTATCTGAATATGGATGAATCAAGGGGGTTGATTGAATGGGTAAATATATTTTGTCAAACTGGGTAATATCTAACTGGGTTTTAAGCGATATTGTTTCTTCGCCATAAAACCCTTTGAAATACATTCTTGCTTCTAGTATATCGTTATTGGGAATTGGGATGTTTTTTAACCTAACGAGTGTTCTCTCAAGCTCAAACTCAATGCTAGTATTTTGATTGATTATATTACAGACTTTATTTAACTCATCATGTAAAAAATCAACGTTAATCTGCTGTTTAACAGAAAAATCTAGGTCCTTAGAAAAACGAGTATTCGGAAGATATGCTTTCCTTAATCCATTACCACCCTTTAAGATGAGAAGGTTGCCCAAAGAAGAATGAGTATACAAAGCGTTTAATAGCCATCCGAAAACATAGTCTTTTTCGACATCGGGTGGGTTAATTCCATACTCCTTTGCTTTCTGGTTAATTTCGTCGCTCGTTATCATTTTTATTTATAGTTTTAACTCTCTATCTTCAGGCCAATAAATTAATGCCGGCACACGTTGACTTATTAAATTGAAGCTAACTCTAACGAGATAGTCTGGGCAGTATCCCCAAAATATCCAGACGCTGTTTTTATTTGGAAAGTGTTTTTGAGTATTTCTTGGGAATATATCAACTTTTAACTGGATTGAGCTGGTATAGTGATCCTGAATTGGGGTAAAGAAATGGCATTTTTTCTTATCAGCAAAACATATATCCAAAGGGAAAGTATATAAATACAATAAATTGAAGGGAATATTAACGGGGAACCAGCGAAATTCTCTTACATACAAAATTTTTCCGGGAAAGTTTTCCCTAAAATGCATCACCTGTTTTTTTGGGTGTAAAGAAATATGACATCCGTTAGATATTGTGTGATTGTGTTCTCTTTTATGATTAATAAACGTTTGATTTATTAATCTTGAGGTACCAACTTCAATTGTCTTTTTGTTATTGTGAAATTTAGAGCTGAAAATAAATGAGCCGTCTGCCGTGAAGTTTACGGAACAAAAGTTTATCCATTTGTTTTGCCAGTGAACTCCAAGTTTTGCTTTTTTTTTGTCCAGTTTGTTTACAATTGAACCATTCATATTATTTAACGGGATTTTCCTCAGTTTTTTACTGTGTTTGAAACATTTTTCTAATTCCTTTTATCCTTTGGCGGATAAGGATCATTTCCGAAACTATCCTTATCTCGAATGGTCCCATCGGGTCTGTGCGTAACTACCTCTGACTTGTTATTGATCGCAATTTCTCTTGCCGCATCATAAGCTGACGATTGAGTCGGGTGAATTGACGTTACTTTCGAATTTCCCTCACCTCTAACTGCCCAATCTCCTTGATGCGGAACTACGTGTTGGTTTGATTTAGCCATATTTTCTCACCTCTCTTTTTCCTGTTGACTTTAGTAACAGTTTAGGTATTATGATAATATATATGAAAAGGAAATTCAAGAGATCTTTGACTCCAAAACAAAAGGCTATTCTTGATTTCATTACTACTTATACAACAGGGCGTGGATATGCTCCATCTTTGGAAGAAATTGGTAAAAAATATAGTATTTCTATTCCTACTGCCCATCAGCATGTTAAAGCTCTTGAGAAAAAAGGCTATCTTAAAAAGGAAGAAAACCAACCACGAGGGGTATCTCTTTTTGAACAAACACCTGATTCTATAGAAATACCAATGTTGGGATTAATAGCGGCTGGCAGTCCGATAGAGCCAATCGAAAATCCCGAACCAATTAGCATCCCCAAAAATTTAATCTCTAGTCGTGGTGATTACTATGCTTTAAGAGTCAAGGGCAACAGTATGATAGAGGATGGTATTTGCGATCAAGATATTGTTGTAATAAAAAGTCAATCTGTCGCAAATAATGGAGAGACTATTGTTGCGATAACTGAAGAAGGAGCAACTTTAAAAGTATTTAAAAATCAAAATGGAAAAATATCTTTAGAGCCCAGAAATAAGAATTTGAGTAACATTTATCCAAAATTACTTGAGATAAAAGGCAAGTTTGTTGGACTAATTAGAAAAAGCAGTTGATATGGATAATTTAACAAAAAAACAACGCTCAAAATGCATGTCAAAAATAAGAAGCAAGTACACTGAGCCAGAGCAAAAAATAAGAAAATTACTAACAGCAGGAAATATTAAATATAGACTCCATGTCAACAAATTGCCAGGTAAACCAGACATAGTGATATCCGCAAAGAAAATCGCTATTTTTATAAATGGTTGTTTTTGGCACCAGCATGAACATTGCAGATATGCAGTAATGCCTAAAAGCAACTTAAATTATTGGAAAACCAAATTAGAAAAAAATATAGTTAAACAGAAGGAAGCAATAAGACAACTTAAAAAAATAAGCTGGAAGTCTCTTACGATTTGGGAATGTCAAGTTAAAAAGAAGACATTTTTAGATAGAATTATTAATAGAATAAAAAAATGAAAAAAAATATCTTTAAATTTGCTGAATTATTTTGTGGTCCGGGGGGCCTTGGTCTGGGAGCCTCGCTGTCCTCTATTTCTCAGAACGGATTAACCTACGGCGTCAAACCAGTTTGGGCAAATGATATTGATGAGGACGCTTGCAAAACTTATTCTAAAAATATTCACAACGGAGAACCCTCTAGCGTCGTATGTTCGCCAGTTGAAAAGATTGATTTTGAGAAAGTGTTAAAATTCGACGCCCTAGCCTTTGGATTTCCCTGCAATGACTTTAGCGTTGTGGGAGAACAGAAAGGATTCTATGGCAAATACGGCCCTTTATATACCTATGGAGTAAAAGCTATTAATATCCATAGTCCGATGTGGTTTTTTGCAGAGAATGTCAGCGGACTACAAAGCGCAAACAACGGAACAGCATTTATGAAAATACTTGAAGATTTGGAAAAGGCAGGCAAAGGATACAACTTGACAGCACATCTCTATAAATTTGAGGAATACGGCGTACCTCAGTATAGACGCAGGGTAGTCATTATCGGCATAAGAAAAGATCTAGGGCTAGAATTTAAAGTACCCGCTCCAACCACCCCAAATAAACACAAGACAGCAAAACAAGCATTAGAGGAGCCACCCATTCCAAGCAACTCGCCAAATAATGAAATCACCAGACAGTCAAAAATAGTTGTTGAACGTCTTAAATATATTCCGCCTGGAAAAAATGCCTGGTATGAGGGAATACCAGAGCATCTGAAACTCAATGTTAAAAAGGCAAGAATGAGTCAAATATACAAAAGACTGCATCCCGATAAACCAGCCTATACAATCACTGGAAGCGGAGGAGGAGGCACACATGTATATCATTGGAGTGAAAACAGAGCTTTGACCAATAGGGAAAGAGCAAGACTACAATCGTTTCCTGACAGTTTTATATTTGAAGGGTCTAAGGAAAGCGTCAGAAAACAAATAGGCATGGCTGTACCCCCTAAAGCAGTACAGGTTATTATTGAAGCAGTCTTAAAAACTTTTGCAGGCACACCTTATGAATGGATACCCGCTAAGACAATAAACGGCAACGGAAATTATCAAGAATCTTTATTTGGATTTTAAGAAACAGGTTTCAAAAGTTCTTTTACTAAAAAGTCAGTATCGCGATTCATTTTGTAAATCATTACTCCGTAGTTGTTGGCTTTGATTGAGAAACTTCCGTTATGCGGAAGATCTGGGTCAAATACTTCTTCTCCCCTTGCAAATTCAACAGCCATTAAATCCCTTACAGCCACTTCCATCTTTTTTCTAAATTCAGTCTGTTTTGCTTGAATAGCCCGTCTTTCAGCCTTCATTTGTTCCGTTGCACCTTTTACTTCTCTTTTTTTGTTTTTTAATGCAGTATATTCCGTAGCTAAAATTTTCAGTTGTGCATGCATTTTTCTCTGTTTATTGATTTTCTCTATTAATTCATTTCTGCCTATCCAACCCATTACTTCTGCTTTTATTGGGAAAAGCGCTTCATGCTTCTTTTTTAGCGCTGAGACAAGCATTCCCATATGTTTTTTAGAAAGCTCGCTGTTGTCTTTTAAAGACGCTACCATAGTATCAATTTTTTCTCCACCCAGAAAATCAACAAGGTGGCTTTCTGGAATGCTGATTTTGACGCTGACATACATATCATAACAACGATTATCAAATTCCTCTTTTCTTATAAGAAGCCATTTAGAAGTGCCTTTTGTGGATTTGATATCTATCGGATGCAGGTGGGGCCGGGCAATCTTTTTTCCATCTTTAGTCTTGATCCAGCGGATATCACCATCATCGATCTGGCTAGCATCTTCGTAAAAATCGAAGTCTAAATCAGCTTCGAGGCCATACTGCCCCTGAAGAAAACGCTTAACTGCCATTTCAGCAAGTTTACCTATTGTTATATCATTGACGTAATCTCCAACATCGCGTTTCACTCCAGTGCTTGCAAAATCCATTGTTGTCTGAATATTGTTATAGTAAGAAGCAAGAGCAAAAAGTACGCATTGAATATAATCTTCTTCAGGTAGATTTACAATGTAAAAAGATGGGTCTTTCGTTGACATTTGATCTATTTTATCACTTTTTACCAAGCACTGTTATATAAATAAAAAAGAATTTATATTGTAGGGGCAAAACAATTTAATTTCTATCTGTGAAATAAATCTTCAGCTCTAAACCTAAGTTTTCTAGAAATTTTCATCAGAAGCTTTAAAGACGGGCTCTCTCTACCTTGTTCTATATATCCCATATAGACCAAACAATTGATTATAAGATATGAGCAAGCAGTCCAGGTTTAGAAAAAGAAGAAAGATAGTATAATCTATATAACAATTTGGAGAGCCTAAACCAATAAAATGGCATGGCTTGTAAGACCTCGACAGCAACAAGCTCTCTCCAGAGCGCTGTCGAGGCTATCATCTCGAAAGGGGTGGTAGGTGGTCGTAAGGCCATCGCTGGGGGGAGCTTTTTTATATGAATAATCCAACTAAAGGATGTTTATCGGGTTGTTTGACAGTTTCTATTTATTTTCTTTTATTTGTTTTTGGTTTTTATCTTCTTGATATAAATGTATTTTTAGGGATTCTGTATTTTGCTCTCCCTTATTTCTACTTTAAGAAAAAGAAAGATGATAAAAAGAATATGGAAAACAAAGAAGTAGAAAATAAGTTGAGCGAGATAATAAAAGATATCGAGAAAAGAAAAAAACTACTTACTCAATTGAAAGATCGACTAAAAATAAATAAAAAACCTGACAGGACTGAAGAATATAAAGACATAACAATGGAAATCTATGAGTTAGATCAAAACACAATAGCCATACAGATTTTAACTTGGATCGATCAAAAACCTGTTGGCTACTCTGGCAGCCTTTATACAAATATTGAAAAACTACATAGCGATCTTACTTCTTTAAAAAGATATGACCTTATAGAGATGTTAGATGAAAAAACAAAAGAGTTAGAAAATATTGGTTTCAATACTTTTTATTTTGATTTGACTGAAGCTAAAGACTATATTGATTTTGTTCGTATCTTTCTGAAGGATAAAGAAGAAGCTCTTGCGCAAAGGGAGCTGGAGTTGAGAAAAAGAGAGAGTGTTCACTTTTTAGCAAAAGCATACAAACAAAGAAAAAACACAACTACTTTTAAGCAAAATTTATCGACTATTGATGGTTTATTAAATTTAACACCTATTGAATTTGAAAAATGGGTTAAAACTAATATTTTTGAAAAAGAAGGATGGACTGTTACAGAAACTAAGGTAACTGGCGATGGTGGTATTGATCTAATACTTTCTAAAAATGGCGAGCAGTCAATTGCCCAATGTAAAAGGTTTAGAAATACTGTTGGAGAACCACTTCTAAGAGATTTCTATGGAACGATGATAAGCGAGGGAGTTTCAAACGGCTACTTTATAACAACAGGTTTGTTTAGTTTATCTGCTTTGAAATTTGCTGAAGAAAAACCAATAGTTTTAATTGATCGTAGAGTTTTAGCTCAACAGTTAGGGGGTGATAAAACATGATTAAAAAAATCTTAATGGGTCTTGGAATTTTCTTTGTGGTTATTGTCATTATTGGTATGGCTTCGGGACCATCAAAGAAAACAAGCAATGAACCAGTAAAAGTAGAGTCAACTACTCAAGGACAAGAACAAGTACAGGAAACACAAAAGCAAACAGAGTTTAAGGTTGGTGATGTTGTAAAAATGGGAGAAAGAGAGTTTATAGTCAACAGCGCCAAAAGAAT
>Ga0155807_124_pt1 | contig 16247 bp, 12 predicted proteins | sample RifCSPlowO2_01_FD_107461 | JGI IMG/M metagenome (GOLD analysis project Ga0155807, IMG submission 107461) | Candidatus Roizmanbacteria bacterium RIFCSPLOWO2_01_FULL_37_13 | reverse complement strand
CGTCTTTCCCCATAATTTTCAAAATTTTTTTAATGATTTCTATGTTAGGGATATCTTGAGTCAAGCCGCCTATGAAATATGTTTCACCAACTTTACCCTTCTGGAGTATAAGATCGATTGCTTCACAGTGATCTTCAACATAAAGCCAATCTCGTACGTACAGACCATCACCATAAACAGGGACTTTCTTGCCTTCGATAATGTTTGTTATAGCTAAAGAAATAAGTTTTTCAGGAAACTGGTAAGGACCAAAGTTGTTGGAGCAACTAGAGATGGTAGTGGGTAGGTTGTAGGTTGTAGCGTAGGCGCGCACAAGATGGTCAGATGCGGCTTTGGATGCCGAATAAGGACTCCGAGGGTTATAGGGAGTTTTTTCGTTAAATTTTTCATTTGAGTTCAATGCTAGTGCTCCGAAAACTTCATCGGTTGAGATATGATGAAATCTCTTGATTTTACTTTTTAAGGCGGCCTCAAGGAGAATATAAGTGCCTTCAATATTGGTTTTAATAAAAGGCGCAGGATTCAGTATCGAGCGGTCAACGTGAGATTCAGCGGCAAAGTGAACGATTGCATCAATGTTATGAGTTAACGAGTTAACGAGTTGCGGGTCGCAGATGTCTCCCTGTGTGAATTTGTAATTTGGATTTTTTTCGACACTTTTTAGATTTTCGAGATTGCCTGCGTATGTAAGTTTGTCTAGGTTGATAATTTTATCTTTCGGATATTTTTTAAGCCAGTATAAAATAAAATTAGATCCTATAAATCCTGCTCCGCCAGTGACAAGAAGTTTCATATAGTTAATTTTAGCATAGCCATGGTAGAATATCGAAATAATCATGTATATTTTACCTCGAAACTATAATCTCACTTTTGAGCCGGATTTGGAGAAATTTACTTTTAAGGGTGAAGAAATAATTACATTTGAATTGAAGAAAAAAACAAAACAGATTATTTTGGATTCGGTGGATTTGAAAATTGAAAAGTGTCAACTATATTCCTCGAGCGAAGTCGAGAAGTATAAAGATGATAGTTCTCGACAAGCTCGAACTATAAGCAAAATTTCTCCATTTAAGATTGACCAAAAAGCTGAAAAACTAATTATTAATTTCTCTGACGAAATAAAGCCTGGCGAGTATAAACTTTTTATCGAATTTGAGGGAGTTTTGAACGATAAGCTTGCAGGATTTTATAGGAGTAAGTATACAGTTGATGGAAAAGAAAAGTACTTAGCAACAACACAGTTTGAAGCTGCGGACGCTCGAAGAGCCTTTCCTTGCATTGACAGTCCTTCATATAAGGCAACATTTGACGTTTCTTTAATTCTCAATAAAGATTTAACTGCAGTTTCTAATACTTTACCAAAAAAAACAATGGATTTAGACCGCTATACCAACCAATTGGCAACCGAAGCGGTTGACAGTAGAGCGCGGCAAAGGGATAAAAAGGGTAAAAAAATGGTGATTTTTGAGACTACTCCTTTGATGTCAACGTATCTTTTATATTTAGGCGTTGGGGAGTTTGAATTTCTTGAAAACAAATATAAAAACATCCTTCTTAGAGTTGTGACAACGCCGGGAAAAAGTCAATATGGAGAATTCGCTCTCGATTGCGCAAAAAAGTTTTTGGAATTTTATGAAAAGTATTTTGATTACGCATATCCCTTGAGGAAGTTGGATCTTATTGCGGTTCCCGATTTTGCATCAGGCGCTATGGAAAATTGGGGAGCTATTACCTTTAGAGAAAACGCTTTGCTTTTATATCCGGATTTAAGCTCTCGTGCCACGATGCAGAGAATTTCCGAAGTTATAGCCCATGAAATAGTTCATCAGTGGTTTGGCAACCTTGTCACAATGAAGTGGTGGGACGACCTCTGGCTCAATGAGAGTTTTGCAACCTATATGGCTTATAAGGCGTTGAACAGATATTGGCCAAAATGGCAGGTATGGAATCAATATATAACCGATACTGTTTTTGAGGCGATGGGACTTGATAGTCTACGATCTTCTCATTCAATTAAGGTTGAAGTCAAAAAGGTGTCAGAAATAGATGAGCTTTTTGACGAGATAGCATATGAAAAAGGAGGAAGTATATTACGGATGCTAGATTTAACCCTAGGGGAAAAAATTTTTAGAGGCGGATTAAGAAAATATATTAAACAATTTAATTTTAACAACGCAGAAGCAAAGAATTTGTGGAGTGTGCTCGAGAAAGAATCAAAAAAATCCATATTAGATATTATGCAATCTTATTTGCTTCAGAAAGGTTTCCCGAAAATTTCTGTGAGAGGTAAAAATAACATTCTTTTTTTTGAGCAACACAGATTTTTATATGAAGGAAAAGATTTGAAATCAGTCTGGAAGATTCCAATGGTATTAAAAAATGGAAAAAACATTATCCGCCAGATTTTTCTTAATGAAAAAAAACTAATGTTACGATTTAACCCTGAAGAAGGTCTAACAACGATAAATCATAATTATTCTGGATTTTACATATCTCAATATTCTAATGATTTACTTAACGAATTAAGCAAGAGTTTCAAATATTTTACAGAGGGAGATAAAATCGGATTGATCCATGATCTTTTCGCGTTGATTCTGGCAGGAGAAAAAGATTTGCAAGAGTTATATCGATATATCGATACATTTTTTGACGATAAATCAAGTATTGTTTTACACTACCTTATTTCTAAACTGACAGGTATATTTTTACTGTTACAAGACGAGAACTCAAAAAAATTGGCTATTAATTTTTCAAAAAAAGCTTTAAAAAAAGTTAAATACGAACCAAAAAAGAATGAAAACATTCTTGATGCGTATTTGCGAAATACCGCATTAGCTTTTCTTACATTATTAAACGATAAAAAAGTATCCCAATTTGTAAATAAACAATTTATAAACTATCTAAAAAATGAAAAATCCCTTCACCCGGATTTAAGAGGTGTAATCTATTCTTGTTCAGTCTGGATCAATGATTCGAATCATCAAATAATTAGAAATTTTTATCGGACTTCATTAGTACAGGAAGAAAAAGCCAAGTTTTTGATGGCGCTGGGAAATTCAAAAAATAAAAAGTTGATTCAGGAGACTTTGGAATATGCTTTAAGTAAAGAAGTCCCATTTGCTTTTCTTCCTTACGGAGTAAGTTCAGCAGCAAGAAATCCTTATGCAAGAGAAATTACATTAGATTGGTTAATGATGAGTTGGGGTGAATTAGTAAAACGTTCAGGTGGTTTAGGCAGTATGCTTTTGCGAAGGATACTCCAAGCGGTAATTCCCATTTGCGGAATTGGACAGGAAAAGAAAGTGGAGAAATTCTTGAATAAAAATAAAATTCCCGGCCTCGAGAGAACGGTTGAACAGGTATTGGAGCGGTTGAGAATTAACTCGAGGTTCGTTAGTAAATATAAAAAATAATATATACAACCTAGGATGCGGCCACAGGCAGGTTGATATATGTTGATTCCAGATTTTTCTTCAGATGAGGTTTATTTATCAAATTCTCCAGTACTTCCCAGCGGTGTTTTTTAACTTCATGAGGTATGTCGTCGTTGAAGACCTTGCTAGCCGCGGTCATGGGGCGTTGGGAATACATCGAGATATAAGCTTTTTCGTAACCGACGAGTTTTGCGAGTTTCACAGTATTTTTAAACTCTTCGTCAGTTTCTCCGCAGAAACCCACTATTATATCTGTTGTGATTTTCAGATTTGAGATTTGAGTTTTGAGCTTTGAGGTCAGAGCAAGATATTGCTCTGAAGTGTACCAGCGGTTCATTCTTCTTAACACATTATTATCACCCGACTGGATTGGTAAATGAATTGTACGAGTAATATTTTTATTTTGAACTATTACGTCTATTAGTTCATCTGAAAAATCCCAGGGGTTTGAGGAGATGAAATCGACTTTTTCAAAACCCATATGAGCAACTTGTTGTAGAAGATAGGGGAAAAGAGTAGGTATTCGGTGTCGGCCAAGATGTTTGACATAGACTGGCTTAAATTTAGAAATCCTAAATCCGAAATCCGAAGCACGAAACAAATCCAAATTTTCTAAATTCAAAGCTTTAAAACTTTTTGAATTTTTGTCATTTGAATTTTGAAATTGTTTCGAATTTCGATATTCGAGTTTCGAATTTGGGAAGTATACCTTATCTAAATCTCGCATAACTTGAATGTTTTTTTCACCAATGATGAGATCAGCTCCATAAGAGTTAACATTTTGACCCAAGAGGGTCAGATTTTTATATCCTTTAAGTTTCAAATGCAGACATTCGGAAATAATGTCTTCATATGGACGGCTAATCTCCCGGCCCCGCGTAAAAGGAACAACACAGAAGGTGCAAAAATTGTTGCAGCCATTTGAGATTGGCACCCAAGCGTTTATGTTATCTTGCCTGACAGGCTGATTGTCAAATCCAACTTCTTCAATAGGCATAAATTCGTCTACCTCTGGCATTATTTTTCTTATTCTTTGCAAGTATCTTCCAGTTTTATCCCTAAAAGCAAGACCAACCATACAGCCTGTAACTATGATCTTTAGACTTTTGACTTTAGATTTTAGTTTTCCGAGATTGTTGACCAATCCATACACACGGTTTTCCGCAGATTGCCGGACCATACAGGTATTTATTACAACGTAATCAGCGTCTTTATATCCTTTAGCTGGTTTCATGCCACGGGCTTGAAATGCCGAACCGATTCGTTCAGAATCTGCCTTATTTTGCTGACAGCCGAAGGTTTTTATAAAGTACTTCATATTTTACTGATCTTAACTTTCTTTACTCTTTCGATAATAACTATAAATATGAGGAGAATTATTCCAATTGTTAAAAAAATGATAATTTTCTCGCTTCCTTTAAAAAATAGTGCTGCTATGCCAAAGATGATCGAAACTATCCAATAAAAAACAGCAATTCTTCTTTTTCCCCAGCCAATCTCCAGAAGTTTATGATGAAAATGTCCCCAATCCGGACGAAAAGGGGATTGTTTTTTTTTAATCCTCCGAATTATTGTATATACTGCATCAATAGTGGGTATAGCTAAGATTAAGACCGCTGTACCTATTTTACCGAAGGAAAGAATGGAGAGGATACCTAACAAAAAGCCGGCTAAAGCACCACCTCCGTAGCCTGGCATTATCTTCTGAGGGAAAAAATTAAATGGCAGAAATCCAAAGAAGGAACCCGCAACAATAAAAGAAAGTAGAGTTACAGTCTGAATGTTTATGTCGTGGGCGGTAAATCTTTGGGAAAGGAGCCCCAAAAAGAATGCTGTGATTGCTACAAATCCCGGAAGTTGTCCGTCCACTCCTTTGCTCCAATTGACCATATTCATTATCCAGGTGAGCCAAATAATAGCAAGTATGTCGGCAAGAACCAAAACGGAGTGTGTACCAAAAAGATCAAACGACAATTTCCACTGATCAAGATGGATTATCCCGCCCAAAGGATTTGAAATGTAGGGAATGCCTAGTCCAAAACCAACCATAAATGCGGAAATTAGTAAGTTTAAAGAAAATCTCAGATAAGGAGAAAGATCAAAATAATCGTCTAGTACACCAACAGCGACTAACATCGCCGATGCGATAATAATTCCAGAAACAATTTTGCTTAGCGGAAGAAAAATTAGTGCAGTTAAATAAAGTGCTAAAAATATAGGAACACCTCCTCCCCGGGGGATTATACCAATATGCGTATGGGCGGGGTGAACTCTCTTATTTTTATCGGTTACCAGACGGAACTTTTTTGCAAAGTAGATTGTGGGAATGGTAATAAGGAATGAGAAAAGTGTGGCAGTGAAAAAAGCGATAAGATTTTGCATATTAAATATTTTATGTAACCACAAAAATTATTTTCGCAAAAATTATAGTGAAGCTTATGCTGATAAGAAGATTAAGATAATAAAGAATTTTTTTGGCCAAAATATTTTCCTTAAAATAACGTCTATAAAAAAAATTGTTGAAGAAAAAAAGAAAATTCATTAACAGGGGTAAAAGAAGAATCATCCATGTATCTGCCAGTTGATCTTCACCGGGCGGTTTTGAATAAAATAGTGGAATCTGCGGTGGTAAGGTGCCAAACTTATAAATAAGAACAGAAACCATTACTAAGTTAGCAGTAATGAGCCAATAGATCAGCCTAAACCTTATCAACATATAGTTAATTATAAAATATTGACGGTGAAAAAGGAAGAAAGGAGTTAATAAGTTTTTTTAACAGGAAATTTTTTGCAGAGTTTTTTGATTTCTATATTGATAAATTTAGTTACTTTAGTTAATCGAATTATTTTTTCTCGAAGTTTCCTGTCTCTTTCCTGAGTCATGTTTAATTTTAGTTTTCTCTTTGTCTCTATTAAACCGTTGACTATCTGATTGATCCAAAAAGCTATTTTTTTCATTTCTTTTTCTTTCATCCCACGACTAGTTATACCTGGTGTTCCAAGTCGAATACCAGAGGGATACAGTGAGGGATTAGGATCAAAGGGGACCCGATTGTAATTGAGAATTATACCGGCGCGTTCGCAGGCAATTGCAGTAATTCTTCCAAGTATTCCTTTATTTCGAAGGTCAATAAGAATTAAATGGCAGTCTGTGCCGCCTGTTACTAAATCAAAATTATATTTTTTTAATTCATGTGCAAGTGATTTTGCATTTTTTACAATCTGTTGACAGTATTTTTTATATCGGGTAGTTGACGCTTCTTTTAAAGCCACGCCTATTCCAGCAATAGTATTGAGATGGGGCCCTCCTTGAATTCCTGGAATAATTGCGCTATCAATTTTTTTTGCAAGATCAGGATCTTTTTTTAAACCTTTTTGCGTTGTCATAATTATTGCTCCCCGCGGGCCGCGAAGGGTTTTGTGAGTTGTAGTTGTTACAACATGTACAAAAGGGACAGGAGTAGGATAGACGTCTGCAAGAACAAGTCCTGCAACGTGTGCGATGTCAGCCATAAGATAAGCTCCAACTTCGTCAGCAGTTAAAGCAAATTTTTTCCAGTCGAGAAGCCGAGCATATGCAGTTGTGCCTGCAACTATTATTTTCGGTCTTTCTTTTTTTGCGGTTTTGAACAAAAGGTCGTAGTCAATGATTCCATTTTTATCAACGTCGTAGGGAATAGATCTAAAATATTTGCTGCTTGCGGTATGTGTAGCTCCATGGGTAAGATGGCCACCACTTGATAATGACAAACCCATCAGTGTGTCTCCGGGATTAAGAAGTGCAGTATAGACTGCAAAATTAGCTGGAGATCCTGACAAGGGTTGAACATTTACAGCCGGCACGCCAAAAAGCTTTTTTGCCCTTTCTCTCACAAGATCTTCTACTTGATCAACAATTGTCTGGCCTTGATAATATCTTTTTCGTGGATATCCTTCCGCGTATTTATTTCCAAGACTTGTTCCGATTGCTTCTTCTACTGCTTTCGAGGCAATATTTTCCGAAGGTATCATCATGAGAGTCTCTGCTTGACGTTTTTCCTCGAGTTTAATGAGTTTGTAGATTTCTGGATCAGTTTTTTTAAGGTAAGACATTTCTGAAATAGATTAACAGCGGTTGTAGGAAAAATCAACGGTAATTTTCTATATAAAGATATTTATTAGTAAAGCGCCTGGACGAAATAGGTCCCATCTGATTTCAGGACAAAGGCCCTTTTTGGGTAAACAGGAAGTGAAGATGTAACCTTCTCTTTTGGAATTAACACTTTACCCACGAAGTCCGGTATTTGGTCATAGGCTTTACTGTAGACAAATACTTTATTTTCGCCGAAATAGTACTCGGCGGTGAAAAAATCTAACTCACTGGTGACATATATGGGATCACCTTTCTTTGCCAATGCTTTCATTTCTTTTACAACCTTTTGAAAGTCTCTTTTTTTGTAATGTTGTATTTGAATTTTTTGATAGTTGAACGCTATCATAAAAAGCAAGATTATCGCCAAAGTCCGAATACCCCCTTTGACTTGTTCTAAAATGTAGACTAAAAGCAAGAGAAAACCGACAGCTGAAAAAATAAAGTAGCGTGGATAAAAAATTGGCTTAAAAAGTGAAATGACGGCAACGAGAAGTGGTATTCCTATAGCCCAAAGACCAAGATAAAGAAAAAGTTGGCTATCGGAAACGTATTTTCTATTTCTCAGTTTCAGCAGAGCAATAATCAGCAAAAATAGAGTGAGCGAAATCAACGTTGCTCGAATAGAGTAAGATCTGAAGCCTCCATCATATCCCGTGTACAATACTCCCAATAGGCTTACCAGCGTATTAATATTTATTCTTTGAATCCAAAAAGAAGCTGCAAATAAATTTTTTTGAAAAAGTATAAAAAGGAACCAGGGGAGAAAAATTAGCAAAGGTTTAAATATAACCTTATTAATAATTTCGTAACGTCGGCCTTTTTTCTTTACTAAAAAATTAAAAAGTAATTGGCTAAAGATGACAAAAACCATGAAGTAATGTGTATATAATCCAAGTGTGGTCGCAAAGAAATAAACTTTGTAGTTTTTTTTATAAAATGCGTAATATGAGAGTGTGGCTAGAAAAGCAAAAAAAGTATAATTTCTTGCTTCAAATGCGTAATAGGTCAAAAAAGGATTGACTATAAAAAATAAAATATAAAAAATAAAATATAAAAATCTTTTTCGAACATCAACTTTTAATATTTCCGTTAAGAAAGTAATAGCTACATAAATAGTTAACCAATAAAAAATAAGAGAAAAAGTTCGCAGGCTTATTTCAGATTCGCCAAAAAGTCTCATCCAGAAATGCAGAAGAATGTAATAGAGAGGTGGATTGAATTCTTTTATCGATAGACTAATTATCTCCAGCACATTTTTTTTGGCTAAAAAATATGTAAAAGCCTCATCTCGCCATAAACTTTGAGTGAGGAAAGTTAGAGGGGTTTGGGTAAAAAGAAAATTAAGCATATAAATTTCCAAGATACAACTTACAAGATACAAACAAATTTCAAAACTCAAAATTCAAATCCAAAAAATAAATATATTTGATTATTTGTATATTTGTAATTTGTTTGGATTACTTGTTGATTGTTTCTTGGAATTTGATTCGTTAGACTTTTTCTGTCACTTTATATTTAATTTTTTTTCCAAATAATAATCTAGTATGTGCATCGAGCGCCGGCAAAGAGGAAAAAAGAAATGATACCAAAGGAAGCAGATACCATTGAATGAAGAGTAAGGGTAGCGACAACAATCTTACTTTTTGATTAAGTTTTTTACGAAGTTGATGGTCAAGATACATATATAAAATCAGCATTAAAGAAGAAAGAGTAAGGACAAAGCCAGAGAGTTTCGGGAGCAGGAAGCCGAGCACAGTTCTTTTAAATATCGGATTTATAAGGGGAGGAACAGATGCGGAGATCGTTAAGATAAAGAAAGAGGTAGTCCAGAGGAGATGCGTTTCTGCCAGAAATAGTATTCTTCTTAATTTAACTAAGGGATTGATATGGGGTGTGGAAAAAAATTTTTTTAGAGTATAACCAATATCGGAAACCCCCCATGCCCAACGCTTTTCTTGTTCATAGCGATTTCTAGAAGTTTTAAGAATTGCACCCGAATACACTGCGTCACTATTGATTATTGTATAAAGAGGAACGGTTTGAATTTTATCGCCATAGGTAAAGAAGGCTTGATAAAAGACATGCCAATCTTCCGGAATAATATCAACATCCCAGTAATTTATTTTATTTAGAAGCCAGAGACTGACTGAATAGGTGGAAATTTGGATTAACTTATCTTTTTGGGGTAAAAAGGCAAGTCGAAGTATGGAAGAAAGTGTCGCTTGGATACGTACGAAGAACGGCAGTTTCCAAAAGTTATTATAGAGCAATACCGGTGCACAATAAAAATGATAGAGGCGATTTTTGTCTAGCAGATATTCATAAGTAAGATAGGAAAAGTAATTCTCAGCCAAAGAGCTATCGGCGTCGCAAATAGTAATTAAAATATTTTCCCTTTCCCAATTATTTTTTTCGACATAGCGATCGACTACTTTAGCGGCAAACGTTTGGTTGCTTGCTTTACCTGGTGTTTCGTGGGGGAGAAGATTGTGAAAGGTAATGAGCACATCTGCAAAATTTTGCATAAACTTTTTTTGCAGGGCGAAAGCTTTATTTTTTACTCCGGGTTCGCGTCTTTCAAATGCGAGTACAAGATAGATATTTTTATACGGATAATCAGACTTTGTCAGAGAATTTATTGTTGCCTCCAGTTTGTAGAGCGGCTCCTGAAAATTGGGTATTATAACGAAGTGCTTAGTGTCGCTTACGCCAATCAGTTTTGCTAGCTTTTTAAAGTAGGGAATTTTAAGATGCGTCAAAATAAGTTTGTAAGAGATTACGGCAAAGTAAGTAGTTGAAAGCGCTTTATAGAGGAAGTAAAGATCAAAACTGATAATAAAATAGGCAACGATTGCCGGGTGAAAAGGTGACAGCCAAATTGGCATTGTGATGAGAATCCAACTCAGAATAGGTACAATAGTGTCGAAGAAACGACTAGCCAAGATTGATCTGGCGAACTGTTTTGTCATTATCCTATTATACTATAAATATCCACTTAGCCGTTACACAACATTCTATACTCGCAGTTTTGACAAATGATCTTCCGGCTGCATTGAAAATCTGATTGTTCAATCTCACCTCGTATTTTTAACAACTGATCAACTGCCTCCTTCAACTGTTTATCGGTACGCGTAGTGCTCATTTTAGTCGAATTTTCAAAATAATAGAGGGACATCTTGATTTGATTGACTCTTTTGCCCAGAATTCCGCGATTTACAGCAGCCAGAGCGTAGATGGTCATCTGTAGATCTGCATTAAGTTGATTTTGGCGCGGGATATTGGCTCCTGTTTTATAATCGATAATCTCGATATTGCCGTTTCCCAGATCGTCGACCCTATCTATTTTTCCTAATATTTTGAGAGACGGATCGACCTTAAAACTAAAGCCTCTTTCGATATAGACAGGCCGAGCGTTTAGATGCAGAGGGTCTTTCAAATATTTCTCCAAAAATGACTTAGCTCGTTCTTTAGATTGTTGTTCATGTTTTTTGCTCGTGAAGCCGTACCCGATCCAATTCTCATCTAGGAGTTTCAGGATGAGCGCTTTTTCATTTTTTTCTGATCTGCCGATTGTGTAAAAATTCCTCAAGGCATTATGAATAGAGTTTCCTATGGATAGCGAAGGCGTGGGTGGAGTTGGTACACGCAGTATATAGCGAAGCTTAAAGTGTAGCGGACAAAGTTGAAAGGCTTGAATTGCCGAGTAAGAAAGAAAATCAAGTCTTAGTTTAGTTAGGTTAACATTATCTGCGATTTCTTCGGTTCTTTTTTCCCATTCAAAAAGGGGGATTTGGGAGGTCTTTGAGAGAAGAGAGGGTTTATACAGATTTTGTGTTCCCAAGGATTCGGCGATAAAAGGAGAAAGTTTTCTTTCTCTTTTTCCTTCACCATAGAAGTTAGAAGCTGTTAGGACAAGTTTTTCTTTGGTTCTTGTCATTCCCACATAAAACAGCCTTCTTTCTTCTTGCAGATGATAGTCGCCCGAGGGTAGAACTTCCTTAATTAAATCTTCAGGAATCGGGATTTTATCTCTTCTGTCTCTCGACGGAAATCTACCTTCGATTAGATTGGTTAAAAAGACCACTGGAAACTCAAGTCCTTTTGCTGAGTGAACCGTAAGTATATTGACGGCATTTACCTCGCTCCAATCTATTTCTGCCGCCATCGGACTTTCGCCCATACTCATTGCGAGATCCAAATAGTCGACAACGGCAAACACGCTGGCGTCTTTATGAGTAACCTCAAAAGTTTTAAGTTTGTCAAAAAATTTGGTTATATTTAGGACTTTTTTTTCTTGCGTTAGAGTTTTATAGTCGACGACTTGTTTTAAAAGCCCGCTGTCGATAAGAAAATAGTAGAGTATCTGTCCGGCGGTTTCTTTTGGAATCAGTTTTTGATGTTTATGAACCATATCAACAAAACTTTTTAGTTTATTTTTGGAATCGTCACTAATATTTAGCCTTTTACTCCAGATCCCATCTTCGTTGAGCGGGGTCACCGGCTCGTCTGTCATGCTCTCTAATTGTTCAAATAGTGATAAATTTGCTTTTTTGGCTAGGTTTAAAACTGCAATTAGGTCTCTAGTTGCGATATCCCAGAGATCCATGGACAAGACCCTAAAAAGGCTGACAGAATCAGTAAAGTCATATAATACCTTAAGATAGGCGATAAGATCTTTTATTTCTGGCTGGTGAAAAAGCATTCCCGGTCCCAAGAACTGATAAGGAATTCTTGCACGCTCAAGCGCTCTGATGAATGGATCGCTATGATTATTTGCACGAACCAGAATGGCAAAGTCCTTATAATCCTTTTTATTGTGAGTTTTATATTCACGGATAAAGTCAACTATTTTTTCTGCTTCTTCTTCGACCCTGTCGCTATGAAAAAGCTCTATTTTTTCTCCACCGGCAGTTTTACTTGATTTTAGATTTTTATTAATACCTAACTGCGATTCTAGAGTATTTGGGTTATTGTTTTTTATCAGTTTATAAGAAGCGTCAAGAATAGTTTGAGGCGAGCGATAGCTTATTGTGAGTATGACGCTTTTTGATTCGGGATAGTCTTTCATAAAGGAGAGAATATTGGATATAGCCGCACCCCTGAATTTATAGATTGATTGAGAATCGTCTCCCACAACAGTAATATTGGCGTTTGTTTTTGGTGGGGCAAGAAGTTTGACTAATTGATATTGGGCAAAGTTAGTGTCCTGGAATTCGTCGACTAAAATATATTTAAACTGGGCTTGATATTTTTTTAAAATTTCTTTTCTTTTTCGGAAAAGGGCAAGAACGTTGTTGATTAAATCCGCAAAGTCCATAACACCTTCTTTTATTTTTAGCAGTTCATATACTTTATAGGCATTGGCTAGCTCCTGATATTTTTCTTTGTCAACTTTTACGGATTTAACAAATTTTAAATATTTTTCGTAGGACACGTCTTCGTCTTTTAATCTGGCGAAGTGCTGTATTAGTCCTTCGATAAATTTATAAGGATTGCCTTGCGGCCTAAAATATTTCAGATTGAAGCTCCAAAAGTTTTTTTTAACAAGCAAATAGGACTCGGCGTCGGTCAGGAGTTTAAAGTTAGAGGAGAGGCCTATATTGAATGCTTCATCGCGAAGAATTCTGTCGCAGAAAGAATGAAAAGTCGAAATCCAAAGACCAAAAGTACCGTAGGGAAGAGCGACATCGACTCGTTTTTCCATCTGTTGCGCGGCTTTTTCGGTAAATGTTAAGGCTAGGATTTCCTCCGGTTTTACTAGCCCCTCGGCTATGAGTCTTTTGATTCTCTCCGTAACAACGGTAGTTTTGCCGGTTCCTGCGCCGGCAATAATCAGGAGAGGTCCCTTATCATGTCTCACGGCTTCTTCTTGTTCTTTATTCAATATAATTTCATCAGTTTTCATGTATAGTCAATGTCATTTCGAACGAAGTGAGAAATCTCTTTAAAATAAGGTTTTATTGTAATGGGATCCTTCGACTCGCTTCGCTCGCTCAGGATGATAATGTGGAAAAGGTATTATCATTGTCAATTTTATCACGCCGTTTTAGTATGAAAGGTGAAATTAGTAAATTTTAAGTAATTATAAGCTTTCTGAAATATTACTTGAATAAGACTATGAAAAAACTTGACATACATTTTGCAAAAAGTGCTATACTTTTTGTATAACGTTGTGTTTGTCAAAGTATTCCCAAGTTTGTTATAATAGGGTTGTTGTAGAGCTATATTTAGAAAGTATGGTAGATAAGACACAAGAAATCAAAGTAAAAGTTGTCCCATATCGTAAAGAAAATACCTCAAGGGTTTATTCTAATTATGTAAGAGTAGTTAGTAGTCCAAGAGAAATAACTTTGCAATTCTGTGATGTTAAACCACCAGAAAATGATGATTATGCAGAGAAGCTGAAAAAAAATCCTGTTATGAAATCCCCGATAGAAGTAGAAATAACTTTACCAATTGAAGTAGCACAAGCTTTAAAATCTGTACTTAAAGGACAGTTAGAAAAAGTTAATAGTGATTTAAACGGCAAAAAGAATAAATGATATGACATATGATGGACTTTTTATACAACCGGTAGATACTGGTTTTCCGAATTATTCATCTGTTTCGGATTCAGGATTTACAGATAGTTACTTTATTTCTAGTGAAGCAATCAATGACTTAAATTCAAATAAGTATTCATTGAAAAATGGCGTATTTTTTTTCATAAACGTAAGTGAAGAGGATGACTGTTATAGAGCTGAATACGATGACTTAGACTTGTGGGCAACAGGAAAAAATAGACAAGATGTATTGGTAAAAATAAAAAAAGAGATTGTTCTTCTATATAAGGAATTGGAAGAGATTGGAGAAGATAAATTAGGACCAATTCCGCTTAACTGGTGGAAAATTCTTAAAGATTCAATTATCAAACATGAAGAGACATGAATTAGAACAAGTCCTTATAAAGATGCAAAAAATTGAGGGACTAAGTCTAGATGTTCGCCAAAGTGGAGACACAATATGTCGAGTTTGGTACAAAGGTATATTGATAGGCAGAACTAAGTTCTCTCATGGTAAGATTAAAGATAGAGATGTAAGAAGTATTGCAAAACAACTTTGTTTTAAGGAAGATGAACTTAAACCTTATGGAAAATGTGATATTTCGAACGAAGAATATTTAGAGATACTCAGGGCTAAAGGTAGAATTATTGAATGATTTCATATTTAAAAAGCTGAAAAAGGTCTTGACTTTTGAGACTGTACCAATTATGATAGAGAAACCGCATCAATTAACAATTGATAAATAATAATTAATAATTTAAATTGACATTTTATGGCACAAGGAGTTTTTAAAAGAACAAAACCACATTTAAATATTGGAACCATAGGGCACGTTGATCATGGAAAAACTACTTTGACTTCTGCTATTCATTACGTTTTGTCCAAAAAGGGCCAAGCGAAATTTTTAAAATATGAAGACATTGACAAAGCCCCGGAGGAGCGGGCACGAGGCGTTACGATTAATCTTCACCATTCTGAATACGAGACGGACAAAAGACATTATGCCCACATTGATGCTCCAGGTCATGCCGACTATATCAAAAATATGATTACGGGCGCAGCGCAAATGGATGGAGCCATTTTGGTAGTTTCTGCTCCAGATGGCCCGATGCCTCAAACGAGAGAACATATTTTGTTAGCAAGACAGGTTAACGTTCCAGCAATTGTAGTCTTCTTAAATAAGACAGACATGGTTCAGGATAAAGAACTTCTCGATCTTGTCGAGATGGAAGTTAGAGACCTTCTGAAAAAATATAAGTTTCCAGGAGATAAAATTCCTGTGATCAAGGGATCTGCTTTGAAAGCGCTTGCCGACGATGCAGCTTCGATAAAAGCTATTGAGGAATTGATAAAAGCTGTTGACGAATACGTTCCAGAACCCGTACGTCCAGTAGATAAACCTTTCTTAATGCCTATTGAAGATGTTTTTACGATTGCTGGTCGAGGAACAGTTGTTACAGGAAGAGTTGAACGTGGTGTTCTTAAACTCAACGAGGAAGTAGAGGTGGTTGGTCTTAAAGCGACAAAGAAAGTGGTAGTAACCGGGATTGAAATGTTTAGAAAAACATTGGATGAGGCCCGAGCCGGAGATAACGTAGGACTTCTGCTTCGAGGCGTAGAGAAGGAAGATGTTCAGCGAGGTCAAGTATTGGCAAAGCCGAGCACGGTTACGCCTCACACAGATTTCGAGGCAGAAATTTACGTTTTAACAAAGGAGGAAGGCGGTCGTCATACTCCATTCTTTAATGGTTATCGTCCACAGTTCTATATAAGAACAACCGATGTTACTGGAGAGTTGAAGCTGCCTGCTGGCGTTGAGATGGTTATGCCAGGTGATAATGTGAAGATCACTGCTAAGCTGATTTATCCTGTGGCCATGGAAGAGGGATTAAAGTTTGCCATTAGAGAAGGCGGACACACGGTAGGAGCGGGAGTGGTAACTAAGATATCAAAATAAAATTCGAAGCACGAAATCCTAAATTCGAAACAATATCTAAATTCAAATTTTCCAAATATCAAAACGTTTTGAATTTCTAATTTTGAACATTAGAATTTGTTTCGGATTTCGAGTTTAGAATTTCGAATTTAGTTAAGCACATTTAAATTTATGCCAAAGGGAAGAATACGCATACGGCTTA
>Ga0155807_121_pt2 | contig 18212 bp, 18 predicted proteins | sample RifCSPlowO2_01_FD_107461 | JGI IMG/M metagenome (GOLD analysis project Ga0155807, IMG submission 107461) | Candidatus Roizmanbacteria bacterium RIFCSPLOWO2_01_FULL_37_13 | reverse complement strand
AGTTTCATCGGTAAATTTTTATTATATCACTTATTGTTACTAAAGCTGCAAGCGATAGGAGAATGGCAAAGCCGATAAGGTTGAGATTTCTTTCCAGATTCTGGTTTACTCTCTTTTTTGCCACCCATTCGTAGAGGACAAGGGCAAATCTTCCCCCGTCTAGCGCCGGAAACGGCAAAATATTGATAAATCCAAGCGATAAACTCAAAAGAGCTAAAAGGTTGAGAAGATTGAGCACGAGTTTTTTACCTGACGATTGTACAGTTTCATCGATGATTCGAAATATTCCAATGGGACCAGCTGAACCTTCTGCAACTGGTTCGAGAGATTTCTGCTTGGCCGACTGACTGAAAAGGAAGCCAATTCCTTCAATATTGTAAGCTGTGACATTATAAGACTGTAGAAAACCCATAAGTAGTCGTTCAGGTATTGTGTCATAACTTATGATTGCAGCTTCGACAAGGTTAATGCCTATTACCGCTCTTTTTAGTTTGGCATCATAGCGAGGTATAACTCTAACAATTTTTTTTTCATCGTTAATGATATTCTCTAAATCCAGGTAAATAGGTTTGTCCTTAGATTGTTTTACAAGGTCAATAAACTGCTCTGGTTTTTTGATGGGAAACCAGTTGATTTGGTTTGCTTGATCTTCTATTCCGACCCGTGTTGTTATATCACCCGTTTTAATTTCAGTTTTTGATGCCGGTGATCTTAGGACAACCGCTCCGATGACTACTCTATTTTCCTGATTGCCGAATCTAAAGTTGTAGTCTTTTATGAGAGGCAAAGCCTCCGATTTAAAGTTATTCGTAGAGAGTGTAAAGTAATAAATGAATATAGCTAATAGGAAGTTCATCATCACCCCTGCAACGATGATGAGGGTTTTAATATGTGGATCCTTATAGGCAAAAGCTCTATGTTGGAGGTTTGAAGTTGGAAGTTTGAGGTTTTCATTTTTTTTGAGATCGTGATATTCTTCCCCAAACAGTTTGACAAATCCTCCAAATGGAATAAGGTTGATGCTATATATTGTTTCACCGAATTTTTTGCCAAATATTCTGGGTGGAAAACCAAATCCGAATTCTTCTACTAGAACGCCTTTTTTTTTAGCAGCTATGAAATGACCAAATTCGTGTACTAGAACAAGAATTCCGAGGATGAGAATAAAAATAAGAATACTCATATCTTCGTCTTAAAATTATATTTCAAGCACTTCTTTCACTTTATGTTCTTTTATTAGCTGTAATTCTTCCATTAGTTTCTGAGTTTCGGTGTCCGCCTCTTTTTCAAGCCTAAATTTATCGTCCTCAGTGATTTTTTTTGCTTCGAATAGTTGCTTAATTTTTTTTCTTGCTTCGTCGCGGTTATTTCTTATAATGTTTTTCCTCTCCTCAGTTTTTTGATTCACCAACTTGACTAGTTTTTCTCGCTGTTCCTGAGACAGCGGTGGCATTTTGGCAAGCAGACGACTACCTTGAATCGAGGACGTTATGCCAAGCGAAGATTTTAGAATGGCTTTTTCAATATCTGAGAGAGTAGACGGATCAAATGGAGTAACCGATAAAGCTGTAGGACCCTCTGTCATAATTGTTGCCAGTTCCATAAGTTTTAATTTCGATTGTCCTCCGTAAGTTTCGATTATTAGATTCTCAAGAAGGGCTGGACTGGATTTACCGGTGCGGATGGACTTGAGGTCTTCTTTTAAATATAAGAGAGCTTTTTCGGCTGATTTTTTAAATTGTTCTAAAATCGAGTCCATATGGTTATTCTCCCAGTTCCCATCTCAAAAATCTTCCAATTTTAATGTTTTCTCCAAACTTAACAATTGCTTCTCGGATAAGATTAGTTATTTTTTTTGAGGGATCGCGAATATAGTCCTGATTCATAAGTTCCTCCACATTTTTTGTAGGTATTGAAGCTATTTGCATACTTAACTCTTGGCCTAACTTTTGCAACTCTAAATTTTTTGCTACAAAATCAGTCTCACACAGAATTTCAATCAATGATGCAATTTTTTTATTGTGATGTACATAACTAAAAATAGAGCCTTCCGAGGTTATCCGACTCATCTTGTCTTTTACCTTTTCAATCCCCCAACCAGCCAAAAGTTTTTTAGCTCTTTTTATATCGTTATTACTTTCCTCAAGCGCTTTTTTACATAAAGCAATTGAAATTCCGGTTTCATTTCGTAGTAGTTTTAGTTTACTAATATCAAGCATAGGATTTTATTATCGGGGTCCCTCGTCGTTTAGCGCCTCGGGATGACGAACAGATTAATGTATTATGTTCGTCATTTTTTTGCTTTAACATATGTGTCAATAATTTGATTAACAATATATTCTATCGATGAGAGGGAATCATCGTTGGCGGGAATAGGATAATCGGCTAGTTCAGGGTCGACATTTGTGTCAGTTATGGCGACGACAGGAATGAGTTTTTTATGCGCTTCGCTCACGGCATTTTTTTCTTTTTTAACATCAACAATAAAAAATGCATCCGGAAGCTTCTCGAGCCGGATAAGCCCGCCATATGCTTTCTCCAATTTCGTAAGTTCTTTTTCCAATTTAACTCTATCGTATTTGACAAATTTATTCCAGGTGCCTTCTTCTTTATCTTTTTTCATTTGGATAAGTTTTTTAATATTTTTGGTTATTGTTTCAAAATTGGTGAGTAAACCAGCTGGCCACTTTGTAGTAACAAACGGAATGGAGGCTTTTTGACATAAGGCTTGAATTTGAGAAGAGGCAATCTTTTTAGTTGCGACCATTAATAAAACCTTATTTTGTTTTGCTAACTCTTGAACGAAGAGTTTAGCTTCATCAAGTAGCACGGTAGTTTTTGAAAGATCAATAATCGATACACTATTTTGAATTGTATAGATATATTTTTTTGCCTTGGGATGGACTCGGTTTGTCTTATGACCCAGATGGGCTTTGGCAGCAAAAAGTTCATCAATTTGTTTTGGAATTACTACCATTTGTTCATTCTATCATATATAAAATAGATTTTCACGGATTTATAGCAGATTAGCACGGATATTTAAAGGGATAGATCTTTGAGGAATTTTCGAAACTCGCCATTGATATCTTTGTGTTCTAGAGCACGCTCTACCACTGTTTTCATGTATTCAAATTTATTACCTGTATCGTAATACTTACCATTTTTGATTTCAATTGCGTATACTGGATGCTTTTTTGCTAAAAGATCAATAGCTTCTGGTAGGTAATACTCACCTCCTCTACCCGGTTTTTGAGAATCTAAAATCGGGAAAATATCAGGGGTCAAAATATAACCTGATACAATAGCTAAATTCGACGGAACTTTATCTGGTCCTGGTTTTTCTATGAGTTCTTGAACTTTCCATACACCGTCATTTAGTTGGGTCCCTTTCACATACGCGTATCTTACTGTATCTTCCTTTCTTTCTGTCTTAATACCACAGAGAATAGTTGCTTCATATCTGTAAAAAGCATCAATCATCTGCTTTGCTCTTGGGGGGTTAGCCCAGACAAAATCATCTCCCCAAAGAACTAAGAAGGGTTCATCGTTTAGTAAATGTTTAGAGGATTTAATTGGTGTTGCGTTTCCATAGGGACCTTTTTGTCTAATATAAATAAAGTTAGCAAGTTCTGATATAGCCCTTACTTCCTCCAGCATTTTATCTTTTTTACCTTGCTCCAAATTTTTAACTAGTTCTGCATTTGGTGTATCAAAGTGGTCCTCAATAGCCCTTTTGCTATAACCAGTTACTATAATTACATCTTCAATTCCGGAAGAAACGGCTTCCTCAACTACATATTGGATGACTGGTTTATCGACAACGGGAAGCATCTCTTTGGGCATCGCCTTGGTTTGAGGCAGAAATCTGGTTCCAAAACCTGCCGCAGGAATGACTACCTTGGTAATTTTCTTCATAAATTTAACTACGAATTTACGAATGATTACGAATGTACAAATAAAAGTAGAATTAGTAAATTAGTACGTATTCGTAATTTCGTAGAATCATTCGAATTTGATAGATATTTTTTTGCTTAGTTTGATATTTGGTTCTACAATCGCTTCGATTTCGGCGATACCTCGAATAGTTGAAGTAATGCTAAATGTGGCTTTACCATTATTATCAGTTGTTTTAGCTGTCTCTTTTAGAGTACCTATAGTGTTAGTAAGAGTTACGACTTTATCGGCAAGCGGCCTATCAGATTGACTGACGATGAAGACGCTTATCACCGATTCTGATCCCCCATCCGCATTGAGATAAGATAACGGCCAAGCGAGCATTTTTGAACGAACAGGTGAAGGTGTAAAATCTTCTTTAGCTCGAGTAAGCTGAATGAGCGGTGCTTTAAAAATTAAGATAGCTGTAAAAAAGCCAAAAGAGATAAAAAAGAGCGTTATGAGAGCAACAAGCTTCTTGTCCATACCTAATTTGAATTATAAAACAACCACTTACCATTTGTCAAATGACGACCATAATTCAATAATTCGGTCGTCATCCTGAATGATAATGAAGGATCCCATTAAAATCTGGATTCCCGCTTCCGCGAGAATGACATTTAGAAAAGTAATACGATTAGGAGATAATTTTTCTCTCTTGCAAAACAGCAATTAATTTTTTATGAATTTCTTGAGGAGACAGAAGTTTTCCCCTTACGACGCAATCAATTTTCACCCAGTGTCTGTATCTCTTAGCTAAACTAAGATACATTTTATCTACCTCAATACGGTGATTGAGATCTTTCTCGTGAATGTCCTTTGTTTGACCTTGAAGATATTTTCTTTTTTTCCTATTTTCAGTAAGTTTTGACCCAATTTGCCAAGGAACGTAAAGATAGATAACAATATCTTCCTTCGGGATTCGATGAATCTTGTACTCAAGCTCATATACCCATTTTAGATAATGCTCTCTTTCTTTTATGCTAAAAAACTTGGCTCCTTGGTGGGCTATATTTGACGTTGCGTATCTATTGGCGATTATGTAACCGCCTTTTTTTAATAAAAACTCCATCTCATTTTTTGCAGAAGCTCTATCAAGTGCATAGGCGAGTGACGCGAGATATGGTGATACTTGATTGATGTTCCCGAATTCACCCCGTAAAAATTTAGCAACAGTTTTTCCGTGAAAAGAACTATAGTATTGAGGAAAATCAAAATACTTTGTTGGTACCTTATAACTTTTTAGATAACGAAACAACAATTTGGCCTGTGTTGTTTTACCAGATCCGTCTCCGCCGTCGATGACTATAAGTTTGCCCTTTTTTTGTCTTAATGTTTCAGTGTGAGCAAGAAAGTCTTTGATGATAAATGATAACTTGTCAAAATTGTAATACTCGATAAAAAGATTTTCTGAAGGGTTTCCAGAAATAATCGGAGAGATTCTATCTTCATATCCTTCAAAGACGAGAGCTAAGACGGGCTTTTCTTTTGTCAGGGCATAGGTAATCTCCGAACCAACTCCAAGCGACGGTTTTGTCACTTCGGCAATAATGCAATCAGCCAATTCTATAAATTTTCTTTCGCGTTCATAAATCTGTCTTTGAGTAAGTTTTTTATCTTTTAGAAGTATTTTTTTATTGACGATTTGCTCTCCCGATAAAATATTAATATATTGGTTCTTAATTAGTGATACGATTTGTGAGTAATTATTAAAAAGGTCGCCGTCGTAGGACGTTGCTGCGGTGAAATAGACCTTAATCATACAAATTTCTAATTTCTAATCAATATCCAAGCTCCAAATCACAAGATGCAAACAAATCTCAAATTCCAAATCTCAAAAAAACAAATAGTTTGAATATTTTATTTGCTTGAATATTGGAATTTGTTTGGATTACTTGTTGATTGGTTATTGGGATTTGATTAGGTCAATAAGAATTTAGGTTAATTCAATAGTTTCTCCCTCCTTTACTTTTCCTTCCAGTATCAACTTTGCAATTTTATCTTCTATCTCATCTCTTATCAAGCGTTCGAGGTTTCGGGCACCGAACTTCTCATCATAGCCTTTATTGACGAGATCGCTTAAAAACATATTGGTTACATTAAGTTTTACCTTATGGATGTTGAAAACGTCTTCGGATATCTTTTTAACCATTTTTTGGGCGATTTGTTTGGCCGAATCTGGATCAAGCGGATTGTAAGATATAACTGCATCAAAACGGTTGAGGAATTCGGGACTGAAGATTTTTTGTTCGATGAGATAATCTACCAAGCCTTTATTAACCTCCGAGGTTTTCCCGTCGCTTCGCTCCTCCTCAACCTCGGAGGTTCTATCTTGCTGTCGTGTATAAATGAAGTCCGATCCGGCGTTGCTAGTTGCTATAATAACTAGGTTTTTGCAGTCGACTCGCTTGCCAAACCCATCAGTAAAATATCCCTCGTCAAGTACAGTAAGAAAAATATTGAGTAGATCTTTGTTGGCTTTTTCAATTTCGTCCAAAAGTAAGACGCCAAAAGGGCTTTCTCTAATAGCTTTGGCTAAAAGTCCGGGATTCCCAGTATCTAAGGATCCGATAAGTTTTGGAATATCAGAGGTTGATTGATAATTTGACATATCGAATCGTAGCAAGTATGCATCGCCTCCAAAGAAAATCTTGGTGATAGCTCTTGCGGTCTCGGTTTTCCCTACTCCGGTTGGTCCCAAAAAGAGTAAACCGGCCAGCGGTTTTTTGCGCTTTCCCATTAAAATAAATGATCTGCGAAGTGCGGAGGATAGTTTTGTGACGGCTTCTGGTTGATTAACAATCGAAGCCTTGAGTAAAAAGTCGAGGTGAATGAGTTTTTGTTTAATATTTTCGGTTAGCGTAGTCGGCACATGGGTTTTTTCCGATAGAACTTTATCGATAATTTCAGGTGTAACTATTTTTTTATCTACAGCGCCCTCAGGGTGTGAAAATTGAGCCTGTCCCGCCAGAGGCAGGATTACGGTTGAAACATAAACACAAGCAGAATCTAAAAGGTCAATAGCTTTTTCCGGGAAGGGAATTGCGGTGATATAAAAATCGCTTTTTTGAATGGCTGTCTTGATAGTTTCATAAGGTAAGGTGAGTCTATAGCGTTCTTCAAACGAATAGACTAGTCTGAGGAGGATTTTTTCTGCTTCGTTAGGTGTCACTTCTTTAACGTCAATTTTAGTAAACAGTCGATTCAACCTTTCATTTGTCAAGAAAAATTTTTCGTAATAAAAAGGCGTGGTTATACCTAAGAATTGCAGTTGATTTGTTTTGGCAAGCTTTTCAAAAGATGTTGTCAAATCAATTTTTGACCTGTCGCTTGAGATGTATTGATCAATGTTGTCGATAAATACGATGACGTTTTTAGCCTCGCTGGCTTCTAGTAAAAGCTCCTCAAAAAAGTTTTCTCTTTTTTGTTGGTCGGTCTCCTGATTTAAAATTTTTTCCATGTTGAGCCAGACGATCCTTTTATACATCAGAAGACTTTTTGCTCTACCTTCAAACATCTTTTTTGCCAAAGCGACCACGACTGTATGTTTTCCGACGCCTTCTTCTCCAACTACGACAACGCTAGAGTCTTGACTCTTTGATAAGGAGCGCTCAATCTCGTCTATCTCTTTTTCTCGGTCGACTATGGTAAGTGTTTTACTCTGATAAAAAGATGAGGTCAAATCCTGGCCATACTGATCCAGTGTCGGGGTGAATCCCACGGCCCAGTCGCGCGCCAAGGCAGGTATGGAGAATAGACTTGATCTTTTCCACCAGCGATTTTTATGGATAAATTTTAGGTAGTAATCCTCAAACCAAGCTGCTACTGCTTTATAATTTTCTTGATTTAACAAATGTGAGCCAATAAATTTGAGTCTGGCTAGTTCTTTTTGTTCTACCTCTGTTTTTTGGAGTAAAGATTCAACAAATAAAATTGGGATAATTATGATGAAGATGATGAAAATAAAAGGAAGTAAAAGAATAAGGATTGACTGAAAAATAAAGTAAAACAAAATAATTGAGCTGCGCATTAAAAATCCTATGACTCGAGAGATCGCATTGAAGCTATATCTTCCGAGCCAAACATTAAGCGAAAAGCCCACGCTTTTTTCTTTAGATATAAGATTTTTCCAGGGCGCAAACAGTGTCCTAACAAGTGTTGGTACCGAAAAAAAGTAAGGTAAAAAAATGACAAGATTTGCACAGGCCTCGGCGAAGTTTTTAAGCGATTGACGATAAAACTGGATGAGTTTAGGAAACATAGAATTTATTATACATAAAAAATTCTCTTCCCGCCTAAACTTACCTTAAGACTAAACTCATCGCTGTTCGCCCGGCGTCTTGAGGAGCGTTTTTTGGCCCGTACGGGTGGTGCAGAATACATCCCCCTTGACATTTTTTTTAAAATGCGTATAAAAAATACATTAGTTTTTATTACATAAATTTAATTAAATGAATCAAAATATTAACAACGAAGACAAACCGCCCAACGGTAGTAAAAATCAAGCGTTTCCTAGACTTGTTGGCATTGTTTACAGCGACGTAAAAAGGGAATATTTTCCGACAGAAGCACAATATCTGACCGAAAAAGACGCGGAAGTAGACGCTAAAATAATTGCAGCATATCTTGAAAAGTTAGCTACAAAGGTAAACCTTTATCCGGGAAACGCAGAATTGCCCGAAAGGCTAAGGAAAGATAAGCCTGATCTAGTCTTTAATCTCGTTGATTCGGTCAAAGGAAATGAATATTTATCTTCAACCATACCCGCAGTTCTTGAGCTTCTTGATATTCCATATACTGGAGCCGGAATTTTAGGCGTTTCCTTAGACCATAATAAGTTCGTCATTAAAAAATTGCTGGAGCAGAACGGTGTACCGATTCCCCATTATCAACTTTTTAATTCTTTTACCGATCCTCTTGACTCTAATCTGCGTTTTCCTCTAATTTCGAAATTGAATGAAATTCATGGTGCGGTAGAGATTACCAAAGAAGCAGTATCAGAAAATGAAAAGCACTTAAGAGAAAGACTTAAATTTTTAATAAAAACATATGATCAACCTGTTTTGGTCGAGGAGTTTATAGTTGGTCGCGAAGTTACCGCATTTCTTCTTGAGGGACTGAATAGAAAAGTATATTTGGCTGAAAAGATATTTACAAAAAGAAGCGAGAAATATACTTTTGCCACTTTTGATGATCAATGGACTTCAAAACCTTATGAAACCTTTCATTACCAAAAATACCAAGATTTTGTACTCACCGAATATGTGAAGCGAGCTTTTGAGGTAACAAGAATGTTCGACTATGGTAAATTTGACGTCAGAGTTGACAGTTCCGGCAGATATTACTTTTTAGACGCTAACTGTAATCCAGCCTTTGGTCCAAAGGAAACTGCAACGGCAATGGCAGTCATTTTAGATTTATACAATATTTCTTTTTATGATATCCTTAAGAGGCTGCTTTTAAATACAGTGCGGGATATGGAAAAGCAGGTGTCACCTGCCTCAACCGATATAAACCAAGTTTCTACTCTTCTTACCCCATGAAAGTTAAAACTTTAGCTTTTTTTTACAACGTAAGGCGTCACTATCCTGACCCGAGTGACCCGAAAACACAATTAGAGGTTGATTTTGACGATCCACCAGTGATCGATTCGATGATCAAACATTTCGAAAATCTTGGATATAAGGTAATCCCAATTGAAGCAAATGAACAAGCTTACTTAAATCTCTATAGAGATCGAAATCAAATTGATTTTGCTTTTGATTATTCTTTCGGTTTACATGGACAATTTAAATATTGTCACATTCCCGCAATGCTTGAAATGCTGCAAATACCTTTTACAAGTTCATCTTCATTTGTGAGAGCATTGACTTTAAACAAAGTAAAAATGAAACAGATTTTGCTGGCCAATGATGTGTCGACGCTTCCCTATCAATTATTTACTTCAACAAACATTGAATTAAGAAAAGAGCTGAAGTTTCCCCTTATTGTCAAACCTGTTGCTCAAGGTTCGTCTGCCGGGATCACTAAGGATAGTATTGTTACCGATCTCAACAAATTGGAAAAACAGGTTGCGCTAATTTTAAAAACGTTTAAGCAACCGGCATTTGCAGAACCTTTTTTGAAATGGAGAGAGTTTTCAGTAGGAATGCTTGGCAACCCGCCAAGAATTTTACCCATAATTCAGCCAGATTATAGTCTTTTACCAAAGAAGTATCTTCCTTTTGATTCTATTGAGGTGAAGTGGGTCTACGAAGATTCTTCTGCAACAAATCATTTGGTCTGTCCGGCAAAAATTGATACGCAATTAAAAAAGAAAATAGAAGAAATCAGCCTTCGAACTTGGGAGGCTTTGGAGATAAGAGATTTATGTCGAATTGACATGAGGACTGATAATGATGACAACTTGTACATACTTGATGTCAACGCTCCTCCGGGTTTGCTTCCTCCTGATGTTTCTGAACCTTCTTATTTTCCAATTGCTTGCCGAGCAGTAGGTATAGATTACGAAGATATGCTTCAGATGATTATTGATGTAGCGGTGGAAAGATATAATACCTAAGAGAAAATTAAGCAATGCTGGTTGACATCACTGATAAGATTTTTTAGAATAAAAACATGATTACTGACGCGGATGTAAAAAAACTCAAAAAAACGTTTGTCACTAAGGATGATTTAAAAAAGGAACTGAAAAATGAGCTGAAGAATTATCCGACGAAGGATTACTTAGGAAAAGAATTTCAAAAATGGACTGATATTATTGTAAAGCAAATAATCGATGTAGTTGGCGCTTTAGGAGATAAGATACAAGAGTCGCTTGATAAACTTAACGATCATCAAGGGACGCTTGAAGATCACGAGCGAAGAATAGAAAAGTTGGAAGAAAAATTGACTACGTCGTACTGAATTTTATGTATGATCTTATTGTAATTGGTGCTGGACCGGCCGGATTTACCGCTTCTATCTATGCTTCGTGTTTTGGCTTAAAGAATTTAGTCATCGGAAAAATGATTGGTGGTCAACTTTCCTACGCTCCTGATATCTTGAATTACCCCGGATTTGAAGAGATATCCGGAGTGGAGTTAACCGAGAAGATGCTAAATCAGGCCAAAAAAAGAGGGGGAGAGATTGTTATGGATATGGTCTACGAGATCTCCAAAATTGAGGGCGGCTTTCATTTGAAAACCCAAGATGGTAAGGAGTTTGACGCAAGAACAATCATTCTTGCAACCGGAGTCGAGCGAAGAAAGCTTAATGTCCCAGGCGAGATAGAATATACCAATAAAGGAATACAATATTGTGCAACCTGCGGAAGATTTGATTATTTGCAGTCAGTAGCAGCAGTTGTTGGTGGCGCAAACGCCGCCTGTCAAACGGCGGCGCAAGTAGCCCATTCTGCCAAAAAAGTTTATATTGTTTACCGTAGTAGTGAACTTCGCTGTGACGAAATTTGGAAAAAACACATGGTGGAACACCCCAACATTGAGATGATTTATAACGCAAATGTTGTAGAAATTCTTGGCGACGGTCAGAAATTGACAAAGATCAAAATTTCAATAAAAGATCCAAGCGCCAGTAGCTTGCAGACAAAGGAACTAGCTATAGACAGACTCTTTATTGAAATTGGTGGTGTACCGGGGACAGCCCTTCTTATTCCGCTTGGCGTAAAGATGGACCCGGGAGGCTTTATATCTGTCGATGAAAAGTTGTCAACAAGCGTTGCCGGCGTTTTTGCGGCCGGAGACGTGGTGGGCCATCGCTACTCGATCGAACAAATTACTTCGGCGGTCGGATCAGGAGCCCGTGCAGCTTCCTACGTATTTTCTTTCCTAAAACAGCAAATTGCCCCTACATTGTGGGGTAGCAGTCAAATTAAGAGAAATTAGACTTTAGATGATAGATTTAAGACTTTAGATCAATTAAAATGATAGTGAAGTTTAGATATTAGATCATAGATTTTAGAAAAAAATAATGCAAAATCAATTCGAAAAGCTAGCAGTTTGGAAAAAAACGCATAAATTAGTTCTTTTAATTTATAAACTAACATCAAAATTTCCTTCGATAGAAAAATTTAGCCTTACAGATCAATTACGAAGAGCTACAATTTCTGTCGTGGCTAATATAGTTGAAGGAAATATTAGACAATCAAAAAAAGAGTTTCTTCAATTTTTGTATATTTCTAAAGGATCTTTAGAAGAAGTGAAATATTACCTTTTATTAAGTAGAGATTTAAAGTATATGAGTGAAATCGACTACCTTGAAGTTCAAGAATTAGCTAATGAATGTGGAAAAATTATTTCAGGATTTATTAAATATCTAAAATCTAAAGTCTAGTATCTAAGGTCTAATTTTGGTGACCGCTGAGGGGCTTGAACCCCCGACCTTTGCGATGTAAACGCAACGCTCTACCAACTGAGCTAAGCGGTCTTTCTAATCGTCCACCATAACTTACTTTGTGACTTCACTCTTCCTTATTCGCTCGACGTCACAAAAAGCGTTTATTGGAGGACATAAGAATCTGTAAGCTCGTTAGTTTGCTAACAGATTCTAATGTGGGTGTGCCAGGGATCGAACCTGGGACCTCGTTCTTATCAGGAACGCGCTCTACCACTGAGCCACACACCCAAATTTATAGTTCAAGGTCAGAATCCCGGTACCAGAGCAAAGTCCAATACAGGACTTCCCAGTATTCTCCGCCTGCAACGCATGGTTTGCATTGCGGGCAGGTACCACTGACCCACGCACCCTTTCTCACTTCGGCGGGCTGGTCAGGACAGCGTTTTACCACTAAACTGCACGTCCTAGTAAAATTTCTCGTTTGGGATCAGGACCCTGTATCAAAGCGAAGCTCGGTACAGGGCACCGCAGTGTTCTCCCATTGAATCATGCGCCCAAAATACTTTCTAACAGTTAAAATTATAGCAAAAATTTCCTATATTACTGAGAATTGTAAATGGAAAAATAATGAAGTGAAATATAGCCTATAGAAATAGTATAATACCAGCATGAAATATAAAGATGAGAGATTAGGAGGAAGTTCTAGTACAGTAGAGGTAATTCATCTTGATAGATATACGCTATTTAAGTATAACCATAGAGGACGTGTAGGTATTCCTGAAGGTGAAAAAGACTATATTCGTAGAGTTATTTTATCTTCTGCACGTGCGTGGATTAAAGAAAGCGATGAAAAAAAGCAGCATACCCTTGGAATTGCCTCGTACCCAATAGTTGATCTTTTTGACCCCGAAATTAGCAGGAGATGTAACTGGATTGAGGTTAGGCGAGGAACTAAAACAAAAGCAATAGTATTAGATTATCTTGGAGAACATAATTACCGTTATTTTTGTTATGGATCAAAAGATGCAATTGCAACGTTTGTTTCGGAGTTTCCCAACATCAAGCATGCTATGGCCGAGCATCCTTTTGACTTTAGACTTGTTTTGCCCTCCTGGATTTTCCAAGAGAAAGAATTACCAAGTTTACTTGGGCAAGAATGGGAACTAAAATATGGAAATGCTGAAGGAGCTATTCGCATGGTGAATGACTTATCAATATATAAACCATTTCAAATAGAGCTACCTCAAGGTTTGGAGATAGTCGACGTGACTAAAGCTCATGTGCCCTCCGTGATGACTTTGCTTGAAGAAAGTTATCCTCACCATTCTTTCAGACCCGAAGCTCCAGAAAATCATAAGGTTATTATTGATTCTACATCAGGAAAGGTTTTAGCGTTATCGGGTATTTTAGGACAAGCAATTCCTCCGAGATTGCCGCCAATTTCATTAACTGGCGACTTAGTTGTACGAAAAGGATACGAAAGGCGAGGGTTAGCAAAAGCTGTTAGGAAAGCTACTCTCGAACAAATTATCAATACTCCACCTTTTAGCAACGGTATTGCCGTTGCTGACGCAAATGAGATGTCCTATGGTGTAAATCTAAGATTAGGTTACAAACCTATACCTGTAGATAGCACAAGTGCTCACTTTTGGTGGTGCATTTATAATAGAATTTAATAGTAGGGTGTCACAACTCTTGACGGTAAGGTTAGATTATTATAATAATTAAGATATATATGATTTATTTCTCTGAGCTTAAAGGTAAAGAGATCTGTACAGAGGATGATATTAAAGTTGGCGTGCTTGAAGATCTTATATTTTTAGCAAGTGAAAAACCAAATATCACTAAACTTGTTATTCGCGATCTTCCAAACAGTAAACTTATTATCCCGGTAAGTTATTTAAGAAAAATTAACTCCGTTATCTCGATAAAAAAAGATTATCATACAGTCGAGCTTGAGGAAAATGAACTTTATCTGGTTAAAAACATGCTGGACAAGCAAATTATTGATCTTCAGGGTAATAAAATTGTCAGAGTAAATGACATTGCCATACAAGATAAAGATGGCTTTTATATAGCCGGTGTTGATATTGGAATTTTGGGTATTCTTCGTTGGCTTAAACTTGAGAATATTTTTACTAAAATTATTAGCGCTCTTCATCTTAAAGCCACTTCGTCATTTCTTTCCTGGGCTGATATTCAACCTCTAGAGTTGACGCGTGGACAAGTGAGATTAAGGAAAGAAGAGAAAAAACTTGAGAAACTACATCCGGAGGATCTTGCCGATTATCTAGAAAAAACAAACATAATAAATACCAAAAAAATCTTAAAAATGCTCGATGAAAAATTTGCCGTAGAGGTTATATCCAAATTAAACATCAGTTTTCAATCTGCTCTTTTCAAACAATTCTCTACAGAAAAAGCCGTTAAAGTAGTTAAACTGATAGATCCGGATGACGCTGTTGACATTTTACTTACTATTCCAACTAAAAAAAGGGAGCAGATAGTTAGCCTTCTATCAACAGAGAAAATAAAAGAAATAAATCATCTTCTTGCGCTTTCTCGGATACCAATTGGAAGTCTAATAACTACGGAGTTTCTTACTGTTTTACCAGAAAATACCGTGCGGGAGGTAATTGACAAAGTGAAAAAAGGAACAAGCGATTTTTTCTCTCTAATAAATATTTATGTTGTTAATAAAGATAATCAACTGATTGGTGTTTTTAACATCCATGAATTACTTTTGCAAGTTTCGGATAGAGCTGTGTATAAATTCATGACCCAAAATGTTATTGTTGTACATCTTACAACACCTGTCGAGATAGCTATGAGAAAGATGTTTAAGTATAAGCTTGTTCACTTGCCTGTTATTGATGATGAAAAAAGGTTACAAGGTATTATTTCAATAGCGGATACAGGTAATTATTTTCTCCAAAAAATTAACCATGGATGAACTGGTAATTAAGTTATTAAAGAAAGAAATATCGATCTATCAAGCTATTGATAGAGTGAGAAAGTTGCCCAATAAATATTTAAAGGAGCTAAGATTCTTTCTGCAATTTCATAAAAAGGCTTATATAAGGTTATTTTCTGCATGGGCGATAGGAGAGTGTAAAGATAAGAAAAGTTTTGATTTGTTATTGAAAAGATACGATATGGAATCAGACAATAATGTACGAGCGAATATTGTTCGAGCTTTGCTATTTATAGATCCAAAAAAGGTACCAGTAAAATATATACAAAAGTTTCTTTCCGACAAATATAATTCTATACAGTTGACTACTTTAAAGTTTTTATCATTTAATTCACATGCTCAAAGGAAATTAAATTTTCTTGAACATTTTTACCTACTTACTGATAATTTTGTTAGAATGGAACTTCTAAGAAATCTGCGTTTTTTTTTATTTGACACAGAAAAAATCTGTCGTTTTTTGTACTCCGAACTAAAGAAGACGCCATTTATTCCTTTGCAAGTAGAGATTATTAAGGCGATAGGACTGGCTAATTCTCCTAATTCACTTTCATATTTAATAAGATATTATGAAAACAAAAAAAAAGTTTTCTCAAAAAACCCTTTATTAAGTAATGGATTTGTCAGCGCGATTGCTACTATTTGTCAGTCAAAAGCATATTATGTACTTAGACAGCTTTATTCTTATAACCCTGACTTGTTATTGAGATGGAAAATAATGGAGGCGACAGTCGCTTTTGGAGGACCAAACGCCTTATCCATCTTAAAAGAGATGATACGCGAAGAAACTGACCCCGAATTAAAGAAAACAATCGAAATGCAAATTAAAAATACATTTATTACTACTATTATATAATGAGATTTTTGTGGTCGAAGTATAAATACAAATTGTTCCTTTTTTTTTCGGTTTTCGGGCCGGCGACCATCGCTGCTATTTCAGATAATGATGCGGCCGGTGTTGCCACTTACTCTTTGGCCGGAGCAAAATTTGGCTACTCGATTCTTTTTATCCTTGTTCCGGTCACAGTCCTGCTTGCGGTTACTCAAGAGATGGGCGTTAGGATAGCTCTTGTCACGGGTAAGGGTTTGGGAGATCTAATACGTGAAAGGTATGGAATCAGGATGACTATTATTGTTTTCACCGTTTTAATGATAGCCAATGTAGGAACTGTCATCGCCAACTTTGCCGCACTCAAAGCGGCTCTCAACATGTTTAACCTGCCGATCTTGCCGCTTTTTGTAATTATTCTCCTTGGGATAGTCTTATTTGTTTCAAAAGGAGACTACAAAACTAATCAGCGTCTATTTCTTCTCGCGGTTGTGCTTTATTTTTCTTATGTTATTTCGGCATTTAAATCAAACGTTAACTGGAGTCAAGCAATTTTGAGTATGATAAATCCGGGCGTGATTCAGCTAAATAAAGAGTATATATTCGCCTCTATTGCAGTTTTAGGTACTACCATTACCCCTTGGGGGCAATTTTTTGTCAATAGCTTTCTGATTGATAAGAAATTGACTTCAGATAAATTAAAATACTCCCAGCTTGAAACCTACTTCGGATCGATCCTGACAGATTTTTTCTCCTTTTTTATGATTGTGGCAACTGCAGCTACACTTTTTTCTCACGGCATAAAACTGGAATCTGGAGAACAAGCCGCTCTTGCGATAAAACCTTTTGCCGGCGAGCTGGCATCAGTTCTTTTTGGATTTGGCTTCATCAACGCAGCGCTTATGGGAATCATTATCATCTCGCTTACGAGTGCGTATGCTTTCTCGGAATTTTTCGGTTATACCGGAAGCCTTGATGCGCCGTTTGAGAAAGGAAAGATCTTCTACGGAATATTTATTCTCCAACTATTAGTCGGAGCCGTTGTAGTGATTCTACCTTTTATCTCAATATTTCAGATAGTATTTTTCACCCAATCTTTCAACGGGATATTGCTGCCCTTCGTTTTTTATTTTCTTCTCAAGTTCACCAATAATCGAGAATTGATGGGATCCCATATCAACACCAAGTGGTACAACATATTTGCTATTATTTCTACAATCGTTATAATTTTTGCAGCCCTATTTGTGGTTCTAGGCTCTTTTTTAAGTTTATTATAAAAATAATATGAGACGGCTGATTATCGTTGCCGATTGGGCGTCTGATACTCTTTCTTGTCAGGAAGTAAGGTCGGCTGTAGAAGGATACCTGAAAGATCACAACGGCGGAGTCATAACGTTTATCAACTCTACTCCATCTACTATTCATACAGCTTTTTTGATTTCGCAAGTTGTTGAGGTAGAGGAAAAATACGGCAAACCTTTGGAGACTGTTATTTTTCAATATACCGACCCTCGTTTGCATGCTGATCATCCTTTAAAAAATGCCGAATGTGCAAAACCAATAATAATTCGATTAAAATCCGGCATATATATCACCGGGCCTGACGCGGGTTATAATTTTTCACTCATTAACGATAGAATTGAAGAAATATTCGAATACAAAGGACTAAATATTGAAGGTCAATTTCATTCAAGAGATTTATTTTCTAGAATTGCCGCACACCTAATGGACGGAATGGAAGATGAATTAGAACTTGAAGAAATTTCAACAGACATTATACCGAGACTTGATGGTTATTATATAGGCCACATTGATAATTTTGGAAATGTTAAAACACTCATACCTCATTCTTTCTTTAAGGGCAAATTTGAGTATGGTGAGATAGTTTCGATAAAGATAAATAACATCAGCAAAAAAGCGATATATGTGACGAATCTATTTGGTGGTGAGCTTGGTGAATTAGTTATTTATCCTGGATCGTCAGGAAAGTTTGATGACAGATTTTTGGAAATATCCATCTGGAGACACTTCACTGAAAAGAATCCAACTACCGGAGTGCATACTTTTAATCATCCAAAGCCTGGAATGGAGATAAAAATATCCAAGTAATTTTCTTCTATTTAGTCCGTTAAACGGGTTAGG
>Ga0155807_126_pt1 | contig 23340 bp, 26 predicted proteins | sample RifCSPlowO2_01_FD_107461 | JGI IMG/M metagenome (GOLD analysis project Ga0155807, IMG submission 107461) | Candidatus Roizmanbacteria bacterium RIFCSPLOWO2_01_FULL_37_13 | reverse complement strand
ATAGCAGTTCAAAGTCCTCTATAGTAACACACATTTTGACACTTAAGTCTAATTGCCTTTAATCACACAGCCCTCTTTTTGCGTATGGCAAAGACTCGACCAAACTCCTCGATTAGTCAATTTTGCTTTCTCCTGGGCCCTTTCAATTTCTAAAGAGTTTTTGTTGAGTGTTCCTTGAGCATCAAAATAAGCTAAACCTTCTTCGACTAGAATTTCATTGACCGAAAGCTTGTTTAAGTAAGTCAACGCTATAATTCTGCCGAAGTTATCTTTTCCAATTTTTTCTATTCCTACAATCTTATTTAGGATAAGTTCTTCCAATCTTGCTTTGGAGTCGATACCCATACAATCCTTGGGGTATTCCGGTGCATTGATATTGGCCAATCTGATTCTGTCACCATTCTCAAGATCAAAAGTATCACCGTCTATCACTCTGGTTACAATAAAAGATTCCTGTTGGGTTGAAATCTGTGTTACGGTAGCCTTTTTTTTAAGAAAATAAATATTCAATCCAGCGGACAAAATAAAAAGGATAGATACTAGAGCAGTTAGATAATTTGTTATCCTATGTCTAGACTTAACCTTCATTATATGGAGTATAGCAAATTTAGAGGATTTTAAAGGAATCTAAAGGATGTTAGAGGAAAAATTAGAGGATAAGTTAAGCGGAGATTTGAAAGGAGGGATTAGTAGTTTACAAAGATGGAGATTTTGGCTTTTTTCTTGAGTTGCTCAATCAAGGTAGAGGCTTCCTTCTGGATTTTTTGTTGTCTTATCTGATCTCTTGCCTCATCTTTAGTTGGAGGTTTTTGAGTGCCGACTTGCTCTTCAGGAGTGTTTTTTTGAATAAAATCGCCTATCTCCTTATCGCTAACTTTGATTTTGTCGGCTAAAAGCTTCTCTAGAATGAGCTGTACTTGCATTTGGTTTTTTAAGTCATTGCGAGTCATGCCTTGAAAAGCTAAAAGTTGGTCAAGATTCTGTCCTTGCTTTGAAGTATTTTTCTCAATTTTTTTAACCTCATTTTCGACTTCCTGAGGTTTTACGACAACGCCTTTTTTCTTAGCTTCTTGAAGTATTAATTCTCGGGTAATCAAGGATTCGAGCATCTGTTTGCCATTTTGTTTTTCAAGCTCCTTAATTAGAGCGAGTCTGGTAATCGGTGTTCCGTTGACAAAGGCTGCAAAAAATAACCCCTTTGCCAGGAAGACGATTGCGGAAAGAATTAAAACTCCAACAAGCAATATTTTTAGACCTGATTTGCTTACTTTTATTTTCACGTGTATCGATTATAACACAAATAAAAAAAATGAAGTGAGAAGATTTAAGGGGAGAGATTAAGGGAAAATTAGAGGATGTTAGAGGAAAAGTAAAGGAGAGGTTAAACTATCTCTTCTTTTCTTTGGCGCACGAAGGAGATCCATTCTTCCACCACCTCAAAAACAAGTTTAAACGGAGCCTCGATGAGAAAATCAAAGATAAAGATAAAAAAGTTGAGCCGAGAGATTTCTTGACTAAAAAACTTACCTAACGACAAAATCGGCATGAAGAAAAAATCGATCAATGGTGTCAGAATACTCTCTTTTTCCTGCAGGCGATATTCGTTCACAATCTGCTTTATCCGGTAAGAAAAAAACGTGACAACACTGACAAAAAAAATGAAAACAACTTGGCTGATCGAGTTAAATTTGAGAATTGTAAGTACTTCGTAAATAAGTAAAAGCGTGATGATAAATGTTAGAGAATAAAATACGGTAAAACCAAAGATCAAGAGGGGCCTTCTAAGACGTGGTTTTTTTGGTATATAGGCGATCTGTGTTTCAAAAGACTTATCGGCGTCGATTATGTCTACTATTCTTTGAAAAATATTTCTGGTGTTTTCTTCACCGGGCAACCTGAAAAAAAGTACAATGACCAACATCAGAAGGGGAGGAAAAATGCTGTTGATGACTATTGCAGTAATATTTACTTCGTTGTAGAAATATAAAGAGGCAGGATACTCTAGAATAAGCGCCAAAACCATCTTTGTTAAAAAAATATAGATAAAGGCCTTGATGGCAAGATTTCTTAGTCGGGAGCCGGTCTGCTGATATTTTTGCCTACAGGTTTGATCGACCTCAGACCAAAGTTTACTGCGATTTTGCAAAACATTTTTGACTTCCTTTGTCTTTTTTTTGAGGATATCAAAGAGTATCAAAAAAGGTGGTATTTGTTTCTTTGTGTATCTGGCAAGACTATCAACATATGGGCCCGTTATAATTGCTTCAATTTTCTTGAACACTTCGGGTAATTTTGTCGAGATGCTTTGCAGTTCCTCTCCGGAATAATCTTGTAACCTTTTATAGAAGGTTACAAAAAGATGATATCTTTGATAGGCTTTGTCGCTTTTTCGATATGACTTTTCAATCGAGGCTAAAAAATAAGCGTCTCTCTGTTCCGCGGATAGACCTTCGAGTTTAACTTTATTTCGTAAAACTTGGAAAATATAAAAAGTAAAGCTGGAATTTCGGACAGTCTCACCCGGCTTCAGCGTTTCTTCTATTTCGCAGGTTGTAAGATCAAGCAAAAATTGGTACAAAAACTGGCGATCAGAAGCATTTCTGCCCGCTATAATGAGACGACTTAGATTTAAAAATGTTTCGATTATCAGTTGAATTTTGGCAATATCTTTTTGGCCGAGACTTTCGTTATCAAAGTAACGCGCCCAGAGAAGTTCGCGCAGCAAATTTTCGGCGGCGTCTTTTCCTTCCGGATTAAGAGACAGCCTTCTCTTTAAGATTCTTTCTATGGCTGCCCTCAGAATGGCATGCTCCTCGCGAAATTCGACCGCATTTCTGATTCGCTCATAGACTAAGGCTAAAAAGGAAACAGTCTGCGAAACCGAAAGGGTAGAAAAATCGTCCGGCCGTGCTCGAGGTTTTACAGACTCCAGCGCTGAGAGAAGGGCTTGAGTAAACTTGGAGAGTTTGACCAATGTTTCAGGGCTTTTTGCCTTTTCATCCATACGAATCCTATTATAGGCGAAATTATGAGGATTTGCAATAAACCTAAATTCTGACCAACTTAAGAAGTTCATCGTGAATCAATCCATTAGAAGCAATAATCCCTTTAGTTATATCTCTATTTTTAATCCTATTTCCATTGAAATCGGTAACTTTTCCTCCTGCTTCTTCTACCATAATAATTCCAGATGCTACGTCATACCATTTCGGAGGACACCATTCTTTTGAGGTTGGTTGAATAAAAGCTTCAGTAGCTCCCATAGCCACATAACATAATGATTGAATATCCCAAAAGTCACTTTTAACACGATAAAATTTATACGTGATATTATTTAAAATGTTTAAAAATCTTGATAATTGTATTTTAGGCATGCGATAATCCATCAATCTAACATTAATTATTGACTGGTTTAAATTATTTTGGCTTGATACAGTGATTGGGTTAGAATTTAGTGTTGCTTTAAATTTTTTTACAGCTGAATAAAGTCTCTTAATTTCAGGTTGATAGACGGTGCCGAGAATTAAATTTCTTTTATATTCTAAAGAAATAAGAACAGCGTAATAGGGCATGTTTCTTAAATATTCTTTAGTTCCATCAAGTGGATCGATTACCCACTCAAAAGCAGATTCTTTTTCTCCTGTGCCTTGACCTTCTTCGGAATATATGCTATGAGAAGGAAAGGATTTTTTTAACGAGTCAACTAAAAATCTTTCTGACGCATAATCAGCATTTGTGGCGATATCCAATGATTCTAGTTTGTGCTTTTTAATTTGAATCTTACTTTTATAAGCTAGCAGAATTTTTCCAGCTTCTTTAGCCAGCTTTTCACTAATATTTTTGAATAACTTTAAATCTTGATTGGAATACATAAAATTAATTTATTTAATAGAGTCTATGTTTACACCTGAAGCAATATCTATTTCTTTAAATTTGTACAAAATGTCACTTATTTGTCTTTTCAGATGGTCGTATTTATCTCTTGTTTTAGCTTCAAATTTTACCGTGAGATAAGGTCCATTTTGTGAAGCTCGAACGATAAGCATCTCGTCTTTAGTGTCCATTCTAACGCCATCGATCTCAACATATTTTGCTTTGGGATAAAGCTTTTTAATTTCTCCAGCAATTTTTTTACTCACAAATTCAAATTTTACATTATCTGGACAACCGACCTTGATTTCGGGGCTGGAAACATAATGGGGGAGTTCTGCAACAACTTGTTTTAGAGATTTATTAATTTTAGTCAAATAGGCTAAAAGGCGTAACGTCGCAATAGCTCCATCGTCGTGTCCATAAAAATTATCGACAAAATAGATATGGCCTGATAATTCACCCCCAAAAGGTGCTCTCTCCTCTTTGATTTTTGCTTTGATAAAGGAGTGACCCGTTGACCAAATAATCGGAACACCTCCGTTTGATCTTATCACGTCATCTACCTGTTTTGAACATAAAGTATTGAAGACTATTTTAGACCCAGGTAATGAACTTAGAATGTCTTTTGCATACAAGGCGACCAAAGTATCATTCCAGATTAGATTGCCTTCTTCATCTACGACACCGATCCTGTCACCATCAGTATCGTAGGAAAAACCTAGATCTGCCTTTTCTGCGACCACACGTTTTGCCAACCGTTCTTGAACAATTCTTTCAGTTGGATCAGGAGTTCCCGAGGGAAAATTACCATCCGGTTTTGTGTTCTGTTCAATTACTTCGCAACCGACTTTTCTTAAAATGTCAGGCAAATAAATACCGGCAACGCCATTACAGGAATCAACAACTACTTTAAACTTTTTAATAGGATCAATTCTTCTCAGTAGATCATCTTCGTAGACTTTTTTAATGTCTTCTTTTAGATGTTTTCCTTTCGGTGATCTTCTAACGAATTTACCTGATTTGACAAGATTTCTAAACTCATGAATATCCTCTGTCAGCATTGTTTCGGAATAACCTGTTCCAAATTTGAATCCGTTATATTCTTTTGGGTTATGGGACGCCGTGATCATCACCATTCCTCGGGTTCTAAAATAGTAGCAGGCAAAATAGCAGATTTGGGATAAGGTCAAACCGATATCATAAACAGTAATACCTGCTTCTGTAAGCTCTTTAGCGAAGATGTCCCTAAATTTTGGGCTTGAAAGACGACAATCATAGCCGAGTACGCAGTCATATATTTTTCTTTGCAATAGCCATGTTGCGTATCCTTTAGCAAGAAGAGATACTGTTTCTTCATTTAATTCACTACCAACGAGTCCTCGAATATCATAACCTCTGTAAATATGGTCTGCAACAACAGTCATAAGAGATATTATAAGAAATGACAGGCTAAAATATCAAGTGATTCTTTGACCGAAAAAGGGTTGCTGCCGGATTTTAATCCGACTTCAATTTTAAACAAAGCCTCGTAAAAATTGACCAAGTTTTCAATTTTCCAGTGATTTGCTTGGGATTTTAGTTTAAAGGTCTGCCAAGACTGCATCCTGGGCGGAATTGCGCCTTCTTTTATAACAATTAAGTTCCTAACATATCTGATCAGCATGATAAAGATAAAATTTTCGTCGAGCTCTTGGCTTAATTTATTTAAAAGAGAAAGAAATAAGACTTTATTTCCAGGATAAAGCAAGTCAAGAAGTTTGAATATAGTTTGGTTTGGCTTAAATTCCTTTATCTGTCCTATTTTTTTAAGTTTTAGTTCCCAGCCTGATACTTCTTCCCAGTCAACAAGTTCGACATCTTTCATGGCGGCGATTCTTTGCAGATCGTCCACAATTTTTTTATTTTCTTTTTTTACGTGTTTGTTAAGCCGTTCTGCAAAAAAGACTTTCTTTTGGAAAAAAAGGCTAGGGGAGTCTGCCAGCCATCGGGTTATATCGCCAATTTGATCAAACTTTAAGTTTTTAATCTCAAATCCTTTTGTAAAATAATTTTTTTTGAGTGAAATAAAATAATTACGAGACGAAATTGTATCCTCTCCACAAATAATAGTTATCATGAAACATGAAACATGAAACTTGAAACATGGAACATAATTTGAATAATATGAATGTATTTGATATTATAACTTTTAACATTTAATTTTTCACTTTAAATTTTCAAACATGGCTCCTTTACCAAAACGCAAACATTCAACCAGGAGAAAAGGGAAAAGACTAAGAACCAGAAGACTTGGTTTTGCCAAACTTGTCGAATGTCCAAATTGTCAAAAATTAAAGCTTCCGCATAGAGTGTGTAAGCACTGTGGGAAATGACAAGCATAACACATTAGTATGCTTGTCACCCTGAGCGAAGTCGAAGGGGAGTCGAAGGATCCCCTTAAAATCTAAGTTAGGCTTGTAAGGAGATTCCTCGACTTCTCCCGATTAAATCGGGATTCGCTCGGAATGACAGAGAGAAACCTATGGATCAAAGACATCTTCAGCGGATTAAAATAGTTCAGAATTTATTTGCCTTCAGCTATAGTTCGAAAAACAACCTTCCTCATCCTGTTGAGGCAAAAACGCCAAAAATTATCGGCAAATTAGAAAAAATCGACGAATTTATAAAAAAATATGCGCCTCGCTATCCTCTCGACAATATCGCAAAGACCGATCTATCTATTTTAAGGTTGAGCATCTATGAGCTGATCTTTGAGCATAAAAACCCCAAAAAAGTGGTGATCAACGAGGCAGTAGATCTTGCCAAAGAACTCTCGGGAGAAAAATCGTACGCTTTTATTAATGCGGTATTGGGAAAGCTTATGGATCAGCTTAAAATATGAAAAATCATGGACAACTCGAAACAAAATTAAACTTATCTTTTAAGAATAAAAAAAACTTAGAGAATGTTTTTGTTCATCGCTCGTATTTAAACGAGCACAAAAATTTTTATCTGCCTTCAAACGAAAAGCTTGAATTTCTGGGCGATAGCGTTCTTTCCCTGGTTACTTCACTCTATCTATATAAAAAATATCCGTCTCTGGAAGAAGGCGATTACACTGAGATCAAAGCAGCTATTGTGAGGACGGAAAGCCTGGCAGAATCGGCAAAATTATTAGATTTGGGAGAATATCTCTATCTTTCTAAAGGCCAGGATCGAGAGTCCGGCCGAAGAAATAAAAACATTTTAGCCGACTGTTTTGAAGCTTTGATCGGTGCGATCTTTATCGATCAAAATTTTGAAACAGCCTATGAATTCGTTTTAAAATATTTATTTTCAGACAAACTAGACAAGATTATAAATAATAAGCTATATCTATCGCCAAAAAGCCGTCTCCAGGAATATACGCAGGGTAAATTTAAAATTACGCCCAATTATAGTGTAATCGAAGAAATTGGTCCAGAACACGACAGGATTTTTAAAGTCGAAGTATCGATAAAAGAAAAAAAATATGGAGTTGGAGTGGGAAAATCAAAAAAGGAAGCCGAAGAAAAAGCAGCAAAAAAAACGCTGGAAAAAATGACCTGAAACTGATAGAATAGTTTCAGGTCATCCCGGACTTGATCCGGGATCTATTAAATAGATTCCTGCTGGAGTTTACCCCGTTATTTATTACGGGGCAGGAATGACACTAGAAGATATATGCCTGTAACAATCAGATTGATGAGAATAGGAAAAAAAGGTAAACCAAACTATAGAATTGTGGCTATCGATAAAAAAAAGAAGAGAAACGGCCTATACCTTGAAAAAATAGGTTTTTATAATCCTCTCAAAAATCCTCCAGAGCTTTCAATAGATAAGCAGAAGTTTGATTTTTGGGTTGGGAAAGGAGCAGTTCTTTCAGAGGGGATATTAAGATTAAAAAAGCAACTTAGAGCCTGTTTGAAAACTCCTAATAGTGTCATTCCGAGTCCCGATTAAATCGGGAAGGAATCTCTTACAGGCTTTTGTAGAGAGATTTCTCCACTTCGCTCACTTCGTTCGCTTCGGTCGAAATGACAAAAAAGCTAGTTTTCAAACAGGCTCTTACTAAATTAAGAGCGTAAATCCCTGCCTGCCGTCAGGCAGGCGCTAGTAATCCGCGGTAATCGTATTTCTCAAAAGGGGTTTGATTTGGTAGGATAAAATTCTGATGCTGTTTCTTCTGTTTTGAAATCAACCTGAACCTTTTTCAAAACCTCTGCAACGAGACGTTTATCTTCCTCGGTTAACGGTTCAAACGATTTTGCAGAACGACCTTTTCCTCTATAGACATTTATACTAATTTTGGCATTGATGGTATCTTGTTCGACTAATTCTATTTTATTGATAGTGATAACTCTTCCCCCTCCAAACTTATAGGTTTTCAAAAAAGACAGGAAGCTGTCTGTATCGCCTTGCCCCTCAATCACTATGGCCAATTTTTCTCCAGTAGATTGGCTTATATCGATACTATATGAAACTATGACAAAATTAGTTTGAAAAGAAAGTTTTTCTAGCGCTACCGCTACGGAAAAATAATCGTCTTCCGAAGGTATGAGTTGACCCAAGACTAAATTAATGTCATCAAGATTGATCTCCTCTGTTATAAATTGATTGGTCGATTTTATAATATCTTTTTTTTTGTTAAGATCGTTTGTTTCAGACTGCAGAGAATTTATTTTTAGACTATTTTCCCAGTATTGACGAAAGAAAAAAAATGTAGATGTTAACAAAATGACACTTAATGTGATAAACGCCAAAATGTATATTAGATTTGCCCGAAATAATCCTTTTACTGTATAGTCAAGTTTAATTTTCATAAAGATTTACGATTTAGACACCCTTATTCTTCGAGCGATCCCGCCGCGGCGGGGGAGTAGACAAGTTCTCGACCTGCCTTGCCGGCAGGCAGGCAAGCTCGAACAATAATATACTATCTCAGTCATTAATATTTACAAACGTTCCGGAAAAACTCAACTTATAAGCCTTTTCTGTTGCATCAACATTGCTAAAATTAATCAAAACCAGTTGACTGAAATGTTTTAAAAAATCCTCAGATTCGGCAAACCTAAGAAAGTCAACGAGGATCGAGTAGTTTTCAAAGCCAACCCTAAAACTTACCGCTTTTGTTTCATCAATTAAAAAGGACTCCAACCCTGCTTCAACGCCAACCGTTTTAAAGCTTTCCTTAAGCAGATTATAGTAAGGAAAAAAATTCGCATCCTGTTTAACGATAGAGGATAACTGTTTTTGCTTACTTCTAAAATATATAAATTTTGCATCGGTGATTTTATTCTCTATGAAAAACTCGAGAAGATTCTTTTTTTGCGATGAAAGCAGGTCAATATTTTTTTTTTGCCTAGATAAAAGAAAATAAAAGATTGGATAAACCGCTAAAAAAAGCAAGATTTCTATGATTACGACTACTTTGAGCCCTTTAAAGATCTGATCTAAACTTATATACCTTTTTTGCTTTTTGAGCAAATTGATCCCTTTTTTCATATTATTCTAAGGAACCTCCAATTGCAGCGGTGAATGATGGCAAATCTTTTATAAATGGTTCAATAACATTTGTTCTTTTTGTCATAGGTAAAGGATCGAACACGCTTGTTGGAATTGAAATGTAGGCTTCAATTTTTTTGTCAAGATGATGTATTTCCGAAGCTAAGTTAAGCAAATGCAATCGACTGATTGAAGAAACTTGAAATTTAGTTTTCACCGAGTTTATGAATTTTTGTAATTCCGAGTATAATTCATCGGCAGCCGGTTTGAGTATACGATCTAAATCAACTGAAGGATCCTGAGAAAAACCGATATTTTTTAATAAGTTTTTAGCTTTGATAGGATCGATATTAATGTCGACCTGAGCCTCGCGCAAAAAAACGGAAAGTCCTGCCTGAAAACTGTGGCTATCCGTAAACAATTTCAATTTGTGATCAAAAAAATAAAACGACGTATAGCTATAACCGAGGTTGATGAAAATGCTTCCGCCCTCCTGAGACGGAGGGTTGTAAAAATTTGTTAAAAATCTGCCGGTTGCGCTCAGTTCATTTTCTATCGAATCTGGAAATAAGTCTGTATGCGCTGCCAAATTCTGAACTTTTTCTATTAGATTCTGAGGCGCCGCAACAATTAATACAAGCAGCTTGTTGTTATTCTTGTCCTCATGGATAATTTCTAAATCCAGAGAAGTATCTTCGATGGGCATAGGAATAAATTGGTCCGCCTGGTATTTTATGGCGGACAAAAGCTCCTTCTCCTTAAGGCGTGGCATATAAACTAATTGGGAATAGGTGAAACCGTCTGGAATGACTATATTGACTGCTTTTTTATTGACCTTAAGAATGTCAAGGGCTTTCTTTATAATTTTAGCCTCCTCGCTAAAAATTTTTTCCGTATCTAGTTCAAAAAAAGGAGGTGTATCCGACTGAGATGCAATAAGTTCGATGTCAATTTTTCCTCCAGTATTTCTAGCTTTGACAATCCGAATGATATTTTCTTGTAGATTTAGAGTTAACATAGCCTGAATTACAGTATGAAAGAAAACTCGTAATAAGTCAACCCCGTTATAATCGGGAAAGGTTTCACAAGTCTTGACACAGTTGTCATTCCGAGCGAAGGGACGTCTGACGTCCCGAAGTCGAGGAATCTCTTACAGGCTTTTGTAAAGGGATTTCTCCATTCCGTTCGCTTCGCTCACTTCAGTCGAAATGACATTGATTGATACAGTTTTGTCAAAGACCGTGAACTCTTACGCCCTACTGTGTAGGGTAACTTTTCAGTTTGATGCTGGTTTGATATTCAAGAGAGGCCGTTTCTTCAGGTCTGGTAGAAATACAGCTGCCGTCGACATTATAACAAACGCTAAAGTTTATCGAAACAAGCGGGGCTGAGTAGATTGATTGCCTTGCGCAAGATATTGAGAAGGAAGAAACGCTTACCTTAGAACTGTTTAACTGGCCTTGAGCAAATGCGAATGTAGGCGCTGGTGCAACAGGATCAGGATAATCCAGAGAAAGATCGGGCGAATTATAATTTATTGAAAAACTGCTATTATATTTATCCCGAAAAGACGACGGAATTCCATTGTGGGGGAAAGGATTTGCCGGATCCGGATCGGCTTCACAAATCTCTGACGAGTTGTCATGGATGGTATAAGCATTATTTTTTATTGAATTTTCCAAAACTTGAACGATATAATCTCCAGCTCTTTTAACCTCGGTTATCCGGAAGATTTTGAGTTGTTGCTGCAAAATAACAAAAAGGATCGAAAATAGTACAGGCAATACTAGTCCTAAGACAGCAATTACAACCAGAGTCTCGATAAAAGTGAAAGCATTAAAATGTTTGATGTTTGATGTTTGATGTTTGATGTTTATTTTATTGTTCATTCTTCAAGGATTGAAAATACTACATTTGTTATAACGTTCTTTTGTTGACCCAATTCAATCCAAGATACAGTAATAACCGCATTGACTTGCCCGATATAACCGCCCACAGGAGAACTTGTAAATTGCACCTCACGCGAAAAGGTAGATCCCAGGGAGTAAGCTCCATCACATCCTAAAGGATTTGCAGCCGGCCAATTTGAAATTGGAGAAATATTAAAGCAGAATTTTGGGCTTAAACTGCCTTGCGTCACCCTCTGTGTAAAACTACACCCACTTGAGCAGCAGCTTCCAGAACACTCACTTCCTCCCCAATCAATCTCTTTTTCTACACGCAGCCAGTCTTCAAGCTGTCTGGAGTAGTGTAGAGCTATAATCTTGTGCTCGTTAAACTTCATATTACGAAGTGCGACCGTAACTACCGAAGCTGCTGTGACAAAAAAAAAGCTTAAAATGGTAGTGAAGACTAACACTTCGACTAGCGAAAATGCACGTTTACCGGTTAGCATGAAAATGGAATATTATCAACTGTTATTACTCCTGTGGCAGTTATCGCGATATCTAAACATTTGCTTAGAGAATTACTTTTAAGCCGTATTGTGGTTTCGTTTGCTCCGGCCGCCAGAGGATAAAAATCAACGGTTGGGTCTGCGGAAATTTTGCTGACTGATGAATTAAAATTATAGGATTGTATATTTGAACCACAGTATGATATGCTTTTCGTATTAATATCTCTGCAGCATTGCTTAAAATTGTAGTTTGAGGCATTGATTTCCACCCTGTAGCCTCCAAACTCATCCGTGCCCGATCCAGAACAATCTGTATTAATTTCTGACACTTGAGCCTTTCCTCTTGCCAGGCTTAAAACATCAACCAGAAAGCTAGCTTCTTTTTCGAGAATTTTCTGCTGAGTAAAATTGCTATAAGTAACTATAGAATATCCACTAAAAAGAACAATAATTGTCACTACGACCAATATTTCTATAAATGTGAAGCTTTTTTCGTTTATCATCGGTTATTTTCTAGGGTCCACACAATTTTCCATACGGGCCAATCGAATACTCACAGGGCATGGCCCCACATGACCCGCCGCAAGAAGCATAATCCCCTCCCTCTACTGTTATATATAATGCATAGGTGGATGCTGAAGACGAACAACTATAATTTGATCCTAACTTAGGATCCGTAGGTATCCGAGGTAAATAACTCGTAAAGTTTGAGATGGAAACCAAACCCGAACAATCAGCGTCGGGGTAATCTGGATATTGGCCATTAGCCGAAGGTTCTGAACTCCTGTACATTTCCAAGGCAGCTCTGATTTGCTCCAAATCAGCCTTTCTTTTAGCATCTCTCGATGCTCTGGTTAATGACGAATAAGAAATTGCCGCACCCCCAGATAGAAGTCCAATAATCGTAACAACCACAATAATTTCGATAAGTGTAAAGGCTTTTTTCATTGGAAATTTGGCTTTATTGCTCTAAATAAACACAATAATTTGTTGACTCCGTTTCCATTAAATTTACCGCTCCATTTGTTGCGCAAATTGAAGGTGGAATTGATCCAGGATTATAATCATAAGGATCTAGGGTTTTAGGATCTGTTGGCGTAGAAGGCATAATATCGGTCTGCGTACTACAGGTAGGATATGGCTCTGTTCGAATAATATCTGGCACCTTCCCGCCTACATCAGCAGGATAGCTTCCATTACAGAGAGAATAATACTGTTCCATAGCATTTTTTATCGCCCCAATGTCAAGCTTTCTCTTTGAATCTCTGGCTTTTTTTTGCGCCGAAGAGTAGGAAACAGCCCCCATGCCGACCAAAATGCCGATTATACCTATCACTACCAACATTTCAAGCATGGTAAAACCAGTATTAAATTGAAAATTGAAAATTGAAAATTGAAAATTTTTTCTCATGGTTCGATTACAATGTAACACAAACCTGACGTACATGCAAAACCGCCTGGACACGCCTGTCCTTCCGGGTCGGCTGCATTTTCAAGACAGGCCGCCAGCGTAAAAGTTAGTGTTGAATTGTCTGGAAGATAATAATATGGCGCTGCAGGATCACCAGGCACTTTATTCATATAAGTATTTAAACCTTCCACCCAACTTGATCCCGTATTCGGAAAGGTGTTTCCGGCGCCTTCGGCAATAAAACTGGGCGGAGTTTGGTCTTGCTTATATAATTCAAGTGCGCTCTGAATCTGCTTTAGATCGTTTTTTCTTTGAGCGTCTCGAGCTCTTTCCCTTGCTGACATAAAATTAGGCAGAGACAATGCAGCCAACATACCGATTATCCCGATGACTACAAGAAGTTCAAGAAGCGTAAAGCTCTCTTTCATTCTTTCATCTTAAATGCTTTATTTATGAAAATCAATAGATTGTCGCAGGTAAGTTGTGGGTTTAAATTATTACTTTCTAAAAGAGTCCTAAAGTATAATGCTTTTTTAATTATTTTTGTAAATACAGGGTCATTTGCTAATTTAAGTCGATAATACTTTATCACCATTTCAATAAAACTTTTGGCGTCGTCTTTTTGCATTCCGGTTAATTGTTTATCCGATAAAAATAGGTAATTAGTCGACCGCACAATATTTTCTAAAAGATTTGTATTCAAAACATCGAATTTGACGTCAAGCCTATTTTTATCTTTAAGTCTGATAATTTTGGCACGCGAATTCAGCGTTGGTAAAACTGAATGTTCATTTTCCGTAACAAGAACGAACTGATTTTTTACAGTACTTTCTTCTAACGATTTAAGAAGGGCGTTTTGCGCTTCCGAAGTAGCACTGTCAAAAGCATAGAAAATAAACAGTCGTGAAAAAGGTACGGCGATAGCTAATTCTTTTTTTATCTCTCTCACCTGCGAAATCAAGATTTCCTTTTTTAAAGGAAAAATCGTATAAATACTTTCCTTAGCTATCCTATTTTCTTTTATGAACTTCTGCAGGAAATCATCAGCGTCTTTTTTCCTTTTTGAAACCAAAATAATGGGTAGCACGGTACTTGCATTTTAGCAAAAAACCACTTATATTGAAAATATGAACCTCAACCCAAGATATGTCCTTCAACTTTTGGAACAAAAAGGGATATTAGACCATAAAAAAGCCGAGAGCATTGAATATGAGAGTATCAAAAATAATATTCCGATAGACCAATATCTCTTCAAGCATACGACGCTAGATAAGAAAGATATTCTCTCGACAATCTCCAGCCTTTTGAAAGTGACATATGTCGATATTGCAACTTCTGCCGTCGACCCGCAGGCGCTTGGTTTTGTCTCGGAGTTCATGGCTCGAAAATATAATATTGTCCCGGTCAGATATGACGGTCAAACAGAAACGATCACAATCGCAACAACTGATCCTTTTGATATTTCTGTTTCTGACTTTCTTTCTAGAAAAACTGGGAAAAAAATTATCCTAGCCTTAGGATATGCTGACGATATTAGGAAAACCATTGATCTTGCTTATTCTCAAAGTCTGACTCCGGAAATAAAAGAGGCGCTCAAAGAAGCACAGGCAACCCACCTCATCAAGCAACCTCAAAGCGCAGGCGCCGTGATTAAGGAAGCTCCCATCTCGAAGATAGTCAGCACTATTTTGGAATTTGCAGTCAAGAGCCGAGCGTCTGATATTCATATCGAACCCGAGGAACTAAGAACTAGGGTTCGCTATCGAGTAGACGGTATCTTACAGGATAAACTAACTCTGCCGAGAGGAATACACGATGCCATTGTCTCAAGGATCAAAATACTCTCGGAGATGAAAATTGATGAAAAGAGAATCCCGCAGGATGGCCGATTTTATTTTAAGATGGGCGAAGAAGAAGACGATCTGCGCATATCTACATTACCTACTGTTAATGGAGAAAAAGTTGTATTACGGCTTTTAAAAAAAACCGGCGGCATGCCATCCTTGAACGAACTTGGTTTGAGGGGTTCACCGCTAAAGAATTTGGAAGAGTCCATTTTAAAAACGTACGGAATTGTACTCGTCACCGGTCCGACAGGATCGGGTAAAACAACTACACTTTATTCTATCCTATCAATGTTAAATAAACCTTCAGTGAATATATTGACGTTGGAAGATCCAGTTGAATATAAAATTCCCGGAATCAACCAAGTTCAAATCAACATCCAGGCAGGACTCACATTTGCTACGGGTTTGAGGGCTTTTTTGCGGCAAGATCCAAACATCATCCTTGTGGGCGAGATACGAGATAAGGATACAACTCAACTTACAATCCAAGCTGCCCTTACCGGACATCTTGTTTTCTCAACCCTTCATACTAATGACGCAGCAACCGCAATCCCAAGACTAATCGATTTAGGTGGGGAACCATTCCTTATTGCTTCCGTACTCAATGCCTCGCTAGCACAAAGAATTGTAAGGAAAATATGCCATTACTGTAAAAGGATATATGAACCATCTGAAGAATTGCAAAAAAATATAAAACTTGTTCTTGGATCATTGCTGCCTAAACCATATACTGAGGATAAACCCATTCAGCTTACAAAGGGGGAGGGGTGCGACGAATGCAATCAGACAGGCTACCTTGGACGAATGGCTATATTCGAGGTCTTGAAAATTTCTCACTCTATCAATACAATGATCTTAAAGCAAGCTTCAAGCAAAGAAATCAACGAACAGGCAAAAAAAGAGGGAATGATTACAATAAAGCAGGACGGTTATCTCAAAGCGCTTGATGGTATGACAACGGTGGAGGAAATACTTAGAGTAGCAGAAATATAATATGGATATTTTTCACCTTTTCGACTTAACAATTGAAAAACAGGCTTCCGATCTTCACCTTATCCCGAACTATTATCCGACGATCAGAATAAATAACGAGCTCTACTATGTTAGATCAGCAGGTACGTTAGCACAGGAAGATGTAGAAAAACTTGTAGTCTCTATTCTTAACGAAGAACAAAAAGAAAATCTCTTTGCCAATAAAGAAATCGACCTTGGCTATGAATATAAAAATAACCGATTCCGAACAAATATATATTACGCAAAGAATAGACTTGCCGCTGCCTTTCGACTGATAGGGTACAAGATTAAAACAATAGAGGAATTAAACTTACCAAAGCAATTCCATCAATTCACCGAAATTAATCAGGGATTGGTTTTGATAACCGGACCTACCGGGGAAGGCAAATCGACGACATTAGCCGCGATTATCGATGAGATCAATCATAGATTCGCAAAACACATCATAACCATAGAAGATCCTATTGAATATGTTTATCCTACTTCAAAATCGATTATCTCCCAAAGAGAACTCCATCAAGATACTCACTCATGGAATATAGCATTAAGATCAGCTCTTAGAGAAGATCCCGATGTTGTTCTCCTTGGCGAAATGAGGGATTATGAAACTATACAGTCTGCTCTCACCATCGCAGAAACGGGTCATCTTGTCTTCTCTACGCTGCATACCGGTTCCACGTCTGAGACTATAAACCGTGTCATTGATGTCTTTCCAGCAAATCAGCAGAATCAAATACGTTCACAGCTATCCTCAGTCTTAAAGGCAGTGATAGCGCAGCGACTCCTCCCCTCCCTAGATAGAAGTAAGCGCCTTCCTGCAGTGGAAATCTTGCTTAATATCCCGTCTGTTGCTGCAGTAATTCGAGAAGGGAGAACGCACATACTGGATAATATTTTAGAAACAGAAGAAGAGCAAGGTCTGTATCTTTTTGAAAAATACTTGCTTCATATGTACGAAAAAAGTCTTATCTCAAAGGAATCAGCTCTATCTTATGCAATTAGAACAAACGAGATGAAGAAGCTTTTAAAATGACTCGCATTCACCAAAATTGCGAGTCATCCCGAATTTATTTCGGGATCCCATTAAAATCAGATCCTGAAACGAGTTCAGGATGACAAGCAGAAAATATGTTATTTAAATACAAAGCTGTCAAAGAAGGTAAAGTAGTTGTAAATCAAATACAAGCGGAGAGTCAAGAGGCTGTATTAAGATTTTTAAGAACCAGCGATTACTTTCCGGTTGCTGTTTGGAGGATCGATCTGTCAACATTAAAGTTCTTTAATTTTTTCTTCAGAAGAGTAAGTTTCACCGATGTCGTTGATTTTACTAGGCAACTGGCAATAATGCTTGACGCGGGTCTAACGCTTATAGACGCGATAGACATTTTGAAAAAACAATTAACGAAGCCTTCTCTTGCCAGCTTGCTGCAAAACCTCGACAAAGAGATAAGGGGTGGTAAGAACTTTTCATCAGCCCTTTCGTTGTATCCGCAATACTTTCCCAGACTCTATATCTCTCTTGTAAAATCAGGTGAAGCGTCCGGCAAGTTAAGCGATATTCTTCTTAGGCTCTCTGACAATCTTGAAAAAGAAAGAACATTTCGTGGAAAACTGCGGGGTGCTCTTATTTACCCCACTTTCATCATTGGCGGCATTATCATCGTAGCTTTTATTATGATGACGTTTGTCGTACCAAAACTTTTGGAACTCTACAAGGAGTTCGACATTGAACTTCCCTTCTCAACTAGAATGCTGTTGCTCGTATCAACCTTTTTTAATAAATTTTGGCCTATACTGTTGGTTGGCATAACTTTTCTCTTGGCGTTTTTGTATAAATATTTCAAAACTAAAACAGGAAAACTTTTTATCGATTCATTATTACTTAAACTCCCAATCATAGGAAACGTGGTTAGAATGGCAACGCTGGTTGATTCAACTCGTACTCTGTCAATTCTTGTTTCATCAGGAGTCTCACTCATGGAGGCTCTGAGTATTATTATAGATTCCTCGCCTAACATCGTCTATAAAAGGGCGTTTGAAAACATAAGAAAACAGGTGGAAAAAGGAACATCTCTGGGAATGGCCATGAAACAGTCAGAAATTTTTCCTCCAATTCTTGTCCAAATGACTCTGGTCGGAGAAGAAACGGGACATCTGGACAATACTCTTTTTAGAGTATCTAGATATTTTGAGATCGATTCTGAACTAGCGATAAAAGCAATGACGACCCTAATCGAACCGATGATCTTGGTCGTATTGGGTGTCGGCGTTGGTTTTCTAGTCTTTTCGATTATCACACCTATTTATAGCTTAACATCGTCTTTTAAATGAAATGAGTTTGTTCATTTCATCCCGAGGCCAGGTGCAAGACTGTAGCTGGCGAAGGTATAAGCGAGAAATCTTTTAGCTGTTGTGACGTTGATGTTTTAAATGCACTTGACTAAAAAAAAACAATACTGTTAAATTAATAATTAGTATAAAAAGACTTTAAAATACAATATGAAAAAAGCTTTTACTTTGGTTGAACTTCTAATAGTCATAGCCATATTAGGAATCCTGGCTGTTGGTATTTTAATAGCTTTAGATCCAGTTGAACAAATAAGAAGAGCCACAGACGCAACCGTTTTAAGTAGTTCTGGAGATATAAAAAGCGCTCTTGATAGATATTACGCGTCTAAACTTTATTTTCCCTGGTGTGAATCAACCAGTCCTGCCGGAGGATGCACATTTGTGGCTGGTTGTGATCCAAGTACGGCATACCTATTGGACGCGGGCTGCGGTTCAACTGTGTTAAATCAGTTGGTCAATACCGGTGAGTTAAAATCCAATCCCCCTGCTAATATCAGTTCTGTTGTCAATGTTGTATTAGGTGCAAGCGGTACAAGCTTCAATGTGTCTTTTAATCCAATATCAAAAGCATACGATTCTGATCCAAGTACAAAATATCTTGATAACGCCTGCACCACACTTGATCCTGGAACATGCTCAACCGCACCAAACGACTGTTATTTTTGTCTCTAAATAAGAAGTCTTCCTTTACTCTGATAGAGCTATTGATTGTAATAGCTATATTGTCTCTTCTGGCTGTTGGAGGAATTGGACAGTATTATAATTCGTTAAAATCGGGGAGAGACGTGCGCAGAAAGTCTGATCTTCAAAGCATCCAAAAAGCGTTAGAAACATATTATCAAGACATGGGTAGCTACCCTGCAGGAACGATTCCCGATCCATTTTGCCATCCATCAGGCTGTGCAACGGCCCAATATATGCAAAAGCTGCCCACCGATCCAGGCGGTGACGCGTACGTATATGATTCGGACGGTACATATTATAAGCTATATGCATGTATTGAAAATCCTAACGACGGGGGTCCTGGAGTCAATCAGGACGGATACGGACAGATATGCGGGGTGGGACGATGTAGCCAATGCAGGTATGGAGTATCAAGCACAAATACTTTACCCTAACATCATAGCGAGTCCAATTCCTTCTTTACTTCGTCATCGTTCGGATTCAAGTATTGAAGGACATAATTGAAAACTTTTCTGGCCTCGTTTTTTCTTCCGGCTTTGCTCAAAAACTGACCCTTGAGAAAATATCCGTCACGATAATCAGGTTTCAACTCTATCGATTTTTCTATCTCTAGTAAGGATCTTTGTTGAAATTCTAACTTTTTATTTGCTTCTTTTGTTTCCTCTTCCAATAAAGAATAAAAAATAGCTAAACTGTAAGGTATTTTTGGGTCAGTGGGAGAATACTTCTTTGCTTCCTGTAAGGCGCCGATTGCAACCATCAACTCCTTTGCATTGAGCGTAATTTGATAAAATAGATAATAATTTTTTGCTCTTGTTTTCCAATACAGCACGTTTTTTCCTGAAGCTTTAAGGGTTCTGCGATTTAATTCGTCAGAGGTTTGAACCATTTTTTTTGCTAGATCGTTTTCTTTCTGATAAGAAGCTATAAAGGCTATATTTGCCAAAACATAGGAAAGCTTATCCTCATAAACATGCTCGTATTTTAAGTTATTTGCGTCATTTAATAGCTGGGCTGCTTTTTGATACTCTCCTATTTTGGAAAAACTATCTCCCCGGGCATACTTTATATCAGCAAGATAATACTTTGTTAAACCAAATAACAAATAACAAATAACCAATAACAAAGTTAACGCCATGATGTTTTGTAACCAAGATAGTCGAGAAATAGAAAACTGTTGATTTTTAATTGTTAATTGTTGATCAGATGATATGACAACTAAAAAAGCTGGGATGAGATAAAAAAACAGATTTATCGTCGTTGTTGAGAATCCAAAAAAATTGGTGATGAGGATTGTAACCCAAGCTATAAGTAAACTCAAATATAAAATGTCAAAACTCAAATCCAAATCTGAAATCCCTAAATCTTTTTTAATTTTTAAGTTTTGAGTTGCAGCTTTGAGTTTTGAGCTTTGAGTTTTGAGCTTAATCCAGCTATAAATAAAAACAGAAATTATAAAAACTAAATAGGAGCTTAAACCGAATAGCCCTGTTGTTGCAAAATAGTTAAGGTATTCATTATGCGCTTTGTTATAAAGAAAATCCCATTCGGAAGTCAGATTATGCTCTTTTGGCCGAACGAAATAATAACTGTAGGCGAAAGTTTCAACACCTGTGCCAAATAGAGGGTATTTAAGACCTAGATCAAGGGCGCCTTTCCAAACAATCTTTCTGATATCAGATGAATTAGTTACACCGGATGTTTCTAATTTTGTCGAATTTTGTGTGTTTTCAGATTGCTGTGTCAGACCATTTTTAACCTTCCAGGTTGATTTTGTGGCTTTGTAGTAGTTAGAAATTGATAAAAATCGATCGATCTTTTCTATGCCAGTTTTGAACAACGCAATTGAAACAAATATCCCAAGAAGAAGAATCAGCATCTTTTTATATTGATGATCTAAAAAATCTTTATTTTTAAGAAAGGCAAATATGGCAAAGGCGATCAATCCTACGACAACCGACAGAAGGGCTGATCTCGAACGTGTAAATAAGACGCTGGAAAAATTAAGAAAAAGGTAGCCAAAATGAATAAGGGATGATCTTTTTAGGAATCTATTCCTAAATAAAAAATATAATCCAATAAAAAAATTTACAGTCAAGTAAGCTCCTAACCAGTTAGGTTGGCCCAAGGTTGAAAAGATTCGCTCAGCGGGTCGAAATTGATCTGTCCAACAGCTATTGTTAAACTGGCCCAAGAATAAAAGGCAAGAAAGATCGTGGCCTAATTTTCCAGGGATGGCCCAAAGCATGACGACAAATGAGGAAATTAAGGATATCTTTAGGATTGAGGAGACTAGTCGAGTTGCTTCGGATAAAGAATTAAAAGTTGATACAAAACCGTAATAAAGTATGATGAATGAAAGAATCGAGATTAAACCGCCGTTAAATCTTCCATAATAACCAAAGAAAGAAGTATGAGGATCTATCGAAAAAACTGTGGACAGTATCTGGGTTCCAAGAAAAAATAAAATGGTGACATCAAGAGGAGTTTTTTTTATTATAATTTTCTTATACAGAATCATCTTAAGCAACCAGAAAAATATGATCCCCAGCGTGATCAGATAGATAAACATCATTTTGTTATACTCAAAAAGTTCTGATGTAAAAGACGTCATCACAAGAGGAGTTATAAAAAAAAGCAGGTAGTAGTGAATGCGTAGTATTTTTTCGATCATATTCTTAAATAAACCAAATGTTTAATTTTATCCAATCGTTAAAAAAATTCAATCTCCCTTTTTTGTCGCCGTTTGATATTTGCTTCGATCTTGGGACAAGCAACACAAGAATAGCGGTTAAAGATAAAGGTAAAGTACTAAGCGAACCAACCTACGTTGGTCTAAATGCGTCAAATAAAGAATATATTTTTTTTGGCAGCGAGGCAAAAACCATTGTGGGAAAAACACCAGAATTTGTCAAAATAATTCGTCCAGTAATAAGTGGTGTAATTTCTGATTTTGACGCTGAAGTCGCTTTGCTTCACACATTTATGCAAAGGGCCATAAACGTTTACTTTAAAAAATTTGCCATCATTAAACCACAACTTCGCGCGATTGCTTCAGTCCCATTTAGCGCTACCGAGATCGAACAAAAAGCCGTAGAAGAAGTGCTTCTTAAGGTAGGATTTTCTTCCTTATTTTTAATTGAAAAACCTATCGCTGCTGCCATCGGTTCAGGAATCAATATTTTCTACCACCATCCACATCTTCTCATTGATGCCGGTGGCGGCCTAACCGAATTGAGTATCGTGAGCGGTGGAGGAATTGTTGCAGAAAAAACGCTTAAAATAGGAGGAGACGGGATGAACCATACGTTGGCTAATTATGCATATCTTAAGTACGGGATCGTTTTAGGCGAAGCCACCTGCGAGCACCTAAAAATTTACTTACTCAATTTTAACGATCAGAATAAAACTTTTACAGTAAGGGGGAAATCTCTAGAAAATGGATTGCCAAAATCGGTGAGAATGAAATCGTCAGATGTTAAGGAAGCGCTATTTAGTAATATGTCTCAGATTGTTGACAGTGTAAAAGAACTAATCGAGATATCTCCACCGGAAGTAGTCGACGAAGTTTTTGAAAGGGGAATTACTATGATGGGGGGTTTGGCAAACGTTGAAGGTATCGATCACTTCCTATCCAGCGAGCTAAAAATTGATGTAGTTGTAACAGCTAATCCGGATGATGCAGTGATCAAGGGGCTTTTAAAATTGAGCAACAATTATCAAGATTTAGTCAAACTATCAATGCCTAAAATTTAGGTTTGACAAAACAAGCTTATTTTAATACAATGAGACTGGATTTTATTGCACTTTAACAATCAGTATTTAGTCTAGTAAACGGGTTAGGTATTTTTATCCCGCCTTTGGCGGGATCTTTTTTTAAGAGTTTGATCCTGGCTCAGGATGAACGTTGGCGGCGTGCCTGAGATATGCAAGTCGAGCGATGTCCCGACGCAAGTTGGGATAAAGCGGCGGACGGCTGAGTAACACGTAGGAACCTACCTCAAAATAGGAGATAGCCCATCGAAAGATGGGGTAATATTCTATAGTCCCCGCCTTTGGCGGGGTAAAGACCGTAACTGGTCGTTTCGAGATGGTCCTGCGGCCTATCAGGTAGTTGGGAGGGTAACGGCCTACCAAGCCTATGACGGGTAGCTGGCCTGAGAGGGTGTCCAGCCAGAGGGGTACTGAGACACGGACCCCATTTCTACGGAAAGCAGCAATCAGGAATAGTCGGCAATGGGCGAAAGCCTGACCGCGCGACGCCG
>Ga0155807_123_pt1 | contig 26685 bp, 29 predicted proteins | sample RifCSPlowO2_01_FD_107461 | JGI IMG/M metagenome (GOLD analysis project Ga0155807, IMG submission 107461) | Candidatus Roizmanbacteria bacterium RIFCSPLOWO2_01_FULL_37_13 | reverse complement strand
TTTTATCCGATAAAAAAGTGCGTTTTAGCTGGCAGGAACCGTACAATTTTTTGGCGGCGGAGGCGGGCGCCGCCAAAAATTCGACTTGGTCGGAGCGGCGAGACTTGAACTCGCGACCTCAGCGTCCCAAACGCTGCGTTCTGGCCATCTGAACTACGCTCCGTAAATAGTTTTTAGAAAGTACTTTAATATTTTATCAGCTGTCTATTAATTAGGCAATTCTAATTCAGTAAAATATGATATGCGAAGTTACAGACCTCCAAAAAAGACTCTAACATTAATTATTGCTTTGTTGATCCTTTTAGCAAACTCAATTAATCAATTAATTAAGTCGCCAGCGAAAAGAAATATTTCTCAAAGTCTAACTCCTACTATAACTACTGCAACTCCATCGGCGGAGTTGGCCAAGCCAGGTGCAGAATTGAACCTGGTAAAAGTCGTTAAAGTCATCGATGGTGATACTATCATTATTGAGTCAGGACAAAAAGTTCGTTATATAGGAATTGATACTCCTGAGCTTCACCATCCTAAAAAGAAATTGGAATGCTTCGGCAAAGAAGCCAGAGATAAAAATAAAGAACTTGTCGAAGGAAAATTAGTAAGGCTGGAAAAAGACGTCTCTGAAACCGACAGATACTGGAGGCTTCTTCGTTTCGTCTATGTCCCGACAGAATCTTCTCCTTCAGGATTGTTTGTCAATGATTATTTAGTCAGAGATGGATTTGCATATTCTTCAACATTTCCTCCCGATGTAAAATACTCTGACCATTTCAAAAACCTAGAAAACCAAGCACGAGAAAACAATCGAGGTTTATGGAATAAGTGTAATTAATTTACATCGATCCCCCACCCATCTGTCCGCCACCCATTCCTCCTTGTCCGGCCGGAGGAGCGCCTGCACCGCCTCCCATAGATCCGAGAGCAGCTAGAACTTCATCGGCGGTATTGTATGTTTTTTTGGGGAGCTTTTCCATGAATTCTTTCTTATCCTCTGCTGAAAAATCAGAGAGCTGATTGCATTCTGCGACCAATTCTTCGTAAGTCGCTGGCCATTTTGTATGATGTGTTTTTAAATGATCAACAACACTTTGCATATTTTGCATAGAATATCACCTGCCTTCTAAAGAAAAATTTGTAATCAATATCACATTATTTACTGTAACAGAAAAAATAATTTTTACAACCGAAATTTTTACTTAGTTTTACTTCATAACTCGGATTTAAAATAGTATTACGATTTTTTCAGAGTAAATTTCATACTAAAATAAATTATCAGGATAGTATTTATTTTTCTTTGCAATTTTTACCAGTTCTAATACCTCTTTCTCTCTAATTCCGTTTTTAATGGTAATTTTTCCAGGATGGTTTTTCAGATAGTCTAGAGGTGTATATTTTAATTTATTGTAATGTTTAGGAAGTGATGAAGAATTTAAACACCAGACAAAATTTCTTATCCCGCTCCATAAAGCCACATCAAATCCCAATATAGTCGGCTCAAATAACGAGTATAAAGTGTAACCAGTTAAATCACCTACTTCTAATGATTCTTGTGCCCATCTTATAGCAGTTACTGCACTCTGCATACTTATATCTCCAGATTCTCGCTCATAGTTATAACCTCTTGAAACTATTACGCTATCTCTAACAACGAAGTCTGTATAAGGATATATCTTATATTTATTCATAATCTCTGTTCCAAAATTGAACAATTCATCTATTACTTTATTTTGATTACCATCCATATTTTTGTTTTGCCTTTTTAAATAATTCTTTACCTTTTTGGCGCAATATATCTCTTATCACAGTAATTTCATCTGGATTATCTTTTTCATAATCTTCTATATGATAAGGATGGTCGTTAAAATAATTTGGATAATCTACATGGGAAACAGAAAAAATAAATTTGTTTATACCACTCCATAATGCACTATCGAAACATGCGAGACATGGCTCGCAAGTGCTGTATAAGCTATAGCCTTTTAAAAAAACACCCGCATGTAGCGATTTACATGCCTTTTTAATTGCTTCCATTTCGCCATGCATTGTTTTATCGCCATATGCATTAACTCTTAAGTTATAACCTCTGCTTATAATTACACCGTTTTTTACAATAAATGCGCAAAAAGGATATGCATTATTTTTTTCTATTTTTTCATGAGCATAATCAATAAGCTGTTTCATTATTTCTTCTTCTGAAGTCATAGATGTTTCTCAAAAACTCTCATAATTTCTTTCTTAATATTTTTTGGAATTTCAAAATTATAAACCTCCGATTTCGTAATCCATCTATATTCTAATAAATTTTTCTCCAAAACAATTTTCTTTGTGGACTTTACTTTGCAGAGAAAATGGGCAGCGTGAAAAAATTTATCACCAACTTTAAAAACATCTTCACCGATCCACTGATAGCTAATAACTGATAAACCTACCTCTTCTTTCACTTCCCTTTTCAAAGCGTCAATTACATGTTCATCCTGTTTCACTTTTCCTCCCGGCACCACCCACAACCCAGCATCAATCGCCTCATTAGGTGATTTTTTAACAATTAGAAGTCTTTTTTTTTCATCAATAATGAAAGTTCCTAAACAATAGACTATCAAATAATGTTCATACATATTAAAATTTCATAACCTTCTTAACAAAATGACGAGGAGTTACAATAGTCATAGGTTTTACTATTTTTAGGACTTTAGGTTGGAAAAAATTCTTCTTATCGTAGGTAATAAGAAAGTTTGCTTTATTTTTAATTGCAGCGGCAAGAATAGGTACGTCTTTATTAGGAATGATACCTTTTAAAGAAATTCTCTCCTCTATAGTCGGATCTGCAACAATTATTAAATTTGTTTGTAGAAGATAAAAATTTAGTCTTCGTTTCCCTTGTTGATCAAGTTTTTCCTCTGCATTTCTTTTAATTTCAGAAATAACGTGATGAGAGATTATTGCCTTTATTCTCTTTCTTCTAGAATAACCAAAAATAACAGCAGAAACACTTGAGCGTGATCGGCAAGCAGCCAGTAAAACTGAAGTGTCGATAAAGACTGTAATCATGGAATATCGGCCAATAGCTTTTTGGCTTTTTTAAGTTCTGCTTTTGATAATCTATCTTCTTTTTCCCAGCGTTTTATCTCTTCATCTGTAAAAATTCGGTACTCGGCTTCTTGTCTAGGTTCTAAGACAATTTTATTGCCTTCGACTCTAACTTTAGCAACATCCCCCTCCTTGATACCTACCTTCTCTCGCATCGCTTTTGGAATCGTCATTAGCCCCTTATATAAAATTTTTACCCAAACTCCCTCTCTTGGCATTTGCATATGGAAAAATCGAATTTCTAACTTTCTAAATTATAAACAAATTTGTTTTCCTTGTCAAATATCTTTGTTTGCTATAATTACAGCAACAAAACTATCTATGCAAAAAAATAAACAGTTATTACTAAATTATCTAAAATCACAACATACTTTGTATTTGGCAACATATGATAGTAGACCTTGGACTTCAACAGTATTTTATGCGGTTGATAATGACTTCACTCTTTATTTTATAAGTGAACCAACTACAAGACACAGTGAAGCAATTCAAAAAAATAAATTCGTCTCCTGCGCTATCGCCGACTCAAACCAAGTTGTAACAGATAAAAAAGTAGGGGCACAGATTGAGGGCATTACCTCAGAGGTTAAAAATAAAAATAAACTTAAAATAATTATTTCAATGTGGCACAAAAAAAATCCTGGATTTGAAGATATTATTAATTTACCTAATATGATCGAAAAAATAATTAAAGGCCGATTTTATCAAATTAAGCCAACTCTTATAAAATTCTTTAATGAAAAATTGTACGGTGATGAAGGATTCGAAATATTTAAATTTCAATATAGTCTATCCCATTGTAAAGACCTTTTGGCAACCGAAGCGGTTGACATTATGGTATGGTAGTAATCTAAAATGAAACAAAAAGTACTGGTTTTTATCTTAGTTCTTGTTTTATTGGGTATTATTGACTCCGGATATTTGACTTATGAGCATTATGCGAAAACTGTTCCCCCTTGTTCTACAAGTATTTTTATCGATTGTGGAAAAGTTTTAAGAAGCAAATACGCCGTAATGTTTGGTATTCCTTTAGCTGTTATTGGAGTCATTCATTATGGTCTTCTTACAATATTTACTTTGTTTGCCTGGGTTAGTCATTCCCGCCCCGCCAAAGGCGGGGTAAACTCCAGCGGGAATCTATTTAACTGGATTCCTGATCAAGTCAGGAATGACAAATTATGGAAATATTTTGTTGTCATTCAGTCAACTGTAGGAGCATTCGCTTCTGTTTATTTTATGTACTTGCAACTCGGCGTAATCGGAAGCATCTGCCTCTATTGCACTTTTTCTGCCATTATCAGTTTCATTATTTTTGGGTTAGCTATGATTTTTTTGCGAAAAGAAAAAAAAGAATTGGCATTAGTTTTATTTGCGATTTTTTATCAAAAAATTTTAAAAAATATTTTCTTTCTTATTGATGCCGAAATTATTCATGAATCAATGCTTTCAACCGGGGAAATCTTAGGAAATATTTTCCCCGTTAAATATTCAATCTCGCGTCTCACCAAATATAAAGATTCTTCTCTCAAACAAAAAATTTCCAGTATAAATTTTGAGACTCCGGTCGGGCTCGCGGCTGGGTTTGATTATGAGGCAAAACTACCCCTAATTACACCTGCGTTGGGCTTCGGACTTCAAACCATTGGAACAATCACTAATATGCCTTACGAGGGAAATCCAAAACCGCGGTTGGGCCGACTTCCTAAATCAAAATCCTTGATGGTAAACAAAGGATTCAAAAACGAAGGAGCTTTACAAATAGTAAAAAGGTTAGAAGGATTGAGGTTTGATATTCCAATCGGTATAAGTATCGGAAGAACCAACTCGCCAAAACTTCCGACCCTCAAACAAAGTATCGAGGACATAGTTGAATGCTTTATCAAACTTCAAACTTCCAACCTCAAACATTCTTATTATGAGTTAAATATAAGTTGTCCAAATATTATTCATGGAAGTGATATTACTTTTTACCCACCAAAAAACTTAAAAACACTTCTAGCCGAAGTTGAAAAACTCCGAATTAACAAACCAGTTTTCGTTAAAATGCCTATTGAAAAATCCGATAGAGAAACGTTCAATATGCTTGATGTTATCTCAAAGTATAAAATTGCCGGAGTGATAATCGGCAATCTGCAAAAAAATCGAAAAGATCCTGAGCTTGTCCAGGAAGAAGTAAAGAAATTTAAGGTTGGAAACTTCAGCGGCAAACCTACTTTCAATCGCTCCAATGAATTAATCAAGCTCGCCTACAAAAAATTCGGCAAGAAATTAGTTATCGTCGGTTGCGGAGGAATTTTTAACGCCGACGACGCTTATACAAAAATAAAACTAGGCGCTTCACTTCTTCAACTTATTACCGGACTGGTCTACCAAGGTCCTCAACTTATTACCCAAATAAATTACGGACTTATAGATCGATTAAAAGAGGATGGATTTAAAAATATCAAAGACGCTGTAGGAATTGAAGTATAATACGAATTACTTGTCATGCTGAACTTGGTTCAACATCTGTTTTCTAGAATAGATCCTGAAATAAATTCAGGATGACAACCTTAGTAAATGAAAAAACTTACATCTACTAATCCAGCAAAAAATTATAAAGTAATCGGATCGGTTAATAATTCTACTCAATCTGAAATAAAACATAAAGTTTTAGCGGCAAATAAAGCAAAAACATTATGGAAAGAACTAGGCGTAGAAAAAAGAATTAAAAAGCTTCGTCCACTTTATGATGAATTCTTGAAACGAAAAAAAGAAATCGCTTTACTCACGACAAAAGAAATCGGTACACCTATCAGTAATGTTTTGGGCGATCTTGAATGGGATCAAGATTACTTTAAATGGTTTTTAGATAATGGAGAAAAATGCTTATCTGACGAAATTACTTATAAGGATAATAAACAAACTCATAAGATCGTCTACGAGCCGATCGGAGTATCCGCAGTAATTGTTCCATGGAATTTTCCCTGGGGGAATTTTTTATGGGGGGTCGTCCCAAATTTAATTGCCGGAAACACCGTAGTTTTTAAACATTCGGAAGAATGTCCGCTTTCGGGAAAATTATTTGAAGAGATGATCAAAAAAATAAAGTTGCCGCACGGTGTATTTTCAGAAATCTACGGAGCTGGAGACGCAGGTGAATATTTAGTAAATCAAGACATTGATCTTATCTGGTTTACCGGAAGTTCAAAAGTAGGAAAAAGCTTATATGAAATTGCCGGAAAAAAATTCATCAAAGCAGTATTGGAAATGGGTGGATCAAATCCGGCGATAGTTTTTGAGGATGTAAACATTAATGAAATTGTTGATAAGCTTTATATCAAGCGCTTCGGAAACTGTGGCCAGACCTGCGACGCCTTAAAAAGACTCCTTGTTCACAAAACTTTATTTGATCAAGTTATTAGAAAATTAAAAGAAATGGCTGAATCAAAAGTGGTTGCCGATCCCGAAGATAAAAAAACTCAAATGGGTCCTTTGGTTGCAAAACGACAGCTTGAACTTTTGGAGTCGCAATTTGAAGACGCAATCAAAAAAGGAGCTAAGGTTATTACCGGTGGAAAACGACCGAGAAATTTAAAGGGCGCATATTACCTGCCGACAATTTTGACCAACGTCAAAAGAAATATGAGAGTCTGGAATGAAGAAGTCTTTGGTCCTGTTTTAGTAGTGGTTCCTTTTAATACAGAGGAAGAAGTTATTAAACTTGCAAACGATACTCCATATGGATTGGGAGCGCAGATCTATACGAAGGATAAAAAACTCGCTCTTCGTCTAGCTACCAAAATTGAAGCAGGGACAATCGATATAAATTTAGCCAGTCATTGGTTAGCCTGTAATCCTTTTGGGGGGTATAAAGACTCCGGCATGGGCAGAGAACATGGCGCTTATGGATTTCGCGAACTTTGTCAATTAAAAGTAATCGCTTTAGGTTAAAACTCACTATTGTATCGATTAATCAATTAATAGATACATTCATTACTTAAGCTCATCTTTTATCCACTCTCTCACCCCTTTTGAAGATTTGATCACCGAGGTTGCCAACAACACAAAGGTTTCGTAACTGTGAATTTTGCGGACTTCTTTTTCAATTTCAGAAAATTTTTCTTCAATCGAATCCATGATAAGTAAAACTTCATCGGCTTTATCAATTTTCTTTTTAAATAAAAAACTTGACTTAACTTTTACTTTTTTAATACACACAACTAACTTTTTCTTTAATAAAACAGCTGAAATTTTTTCTGCCTCTTCTTCATCTGCACAAGTTAAAAATAAAGCAATCATTTTCACAGGTTAATTATATATTTGTCTCCTTTGTTCTGCTACAATAAAACTCTATGATGGGACGGACTCATGATCTGGCTGCTTTTGCCGCTTTAAGTTATATGGTTGCAACTCAACCTCCCCAATCTATAACTTTGGCAACAGGAATTACATCACTACTAGCTTGCTTTGTAGGGGGACTCGCTCCTGATATCGATCAGCCGACGGCTGACTTATGGAGAAGGCTGCCTGCCGGATCTGTAATCGGCCGAATTTTTCATCCATTTTTAGGAGGACACAGATATATTTCACATTCTGTGGTTGGAATTATTTTTTTTGCCTGGTTTTCTAAATTTTTACTTTCAAAAATCGGCCAGGTTTTATTGGTTGACATCAATATTGTCTGGGCGGCATTCATGATCGGCTTTATCTCTCACCTCATCATGGATACATTTACCCATGAAGGAGTCCCCTGGCTTTTTCCGATTCCTTTCCGTTTCGGTCTACCTCCTTTAAAAATGCTTAGAATAAAAACCGGAGGATTCCTAGAAAAGTCAGTAGTATTTCCAGGATTGCTTTTTCTTACAGGATATATTTATTATCTTCATTACGGAAAATTCCTCGAGTTGCTTAGACATTATATTAAGTGAGGGCGAATGACCGCCCATCTTGAAAATTTATAACCAATTTGCAATAGTTGTTGCCAACTCTTTGTCTTTTCCTTTAAATCCATGGTCTGTTTCTTTGATAATCTTGAAAGTGAATAAATTCGTATTCGGACATTCCTTCTTTAAGATATCTAAACAACGAGGAACGTCACCATAACAATACTCATCGAATTCTCCGTAAATAACTAGTGTAGGTTTATCAATAGTTTTGTATTCCCTGAACAAAGGTTTCTTTGCAAGTTTCAGATTATTCATATACTCGTTGAAAGGGAAAATATTATAGTCTCCGTCGGGATTAATCGTATCGTAAAACGACTGATAAGAAATTAACGGCTCTTTTAGGATATGCTTTGGAACCAAGTCTCTTCCCTTGCCTTGTTCTATTTTTTTGCCACATTGTTTTAAAACATCAAAGAATTTTTTCCTATTCTTTTTAAATTCAAATTCATAATATAATCCTGTATCATCGCCGCCGCTTAACAAAATATATTTAGATACCGGATTTGTTCTCCTGTAGTAATGATAAACAACAATTTTATTCGCTCCGGTTGAAGCTCCAATTAAATAAAAAGTTCTGTATCCCAATTTTTTGAGGAAACCTATTGCGCCATCAATGTCAAGAATGCATTCTTTTATAAGCTCGTACGTCATGCCGTATGGGACTCTCTCTTTTTCTCCATCTTTGATCTGGTTTAATTTTTTAATCCAGTGCGCGCCTCGATTATTGAAGGGAAAAAATGATACTCCGACATAATTTAGATATCTGGCAAAAATATTCATTTCAACCGCGTCATAAAATATCGACGAACTGCCGTTACCGTGAAGGTATAAAGCAACCTTCTCTGTTTTTTTTGCCGGTTCATATAAAAGCCCGGGTAAAATTAAATTATCGCTTGAGCGAAAACTCACTAATTCCAAAATTTGCTTCATAAGATGAATTATAATATTTCTTTAAATTATGAAGACTCCATTTCTCACGGCTTTAAAGATTAGAGATTTTCGCTTGCTCTGGGTAGGGCTTCTTATCTCTGCTATTGGTTCCAGTATGCAGATAATGGGGGTGACTTGGCATCTTTACAATCTTACCCACTCTGCATTTTCTCTTGCTCTTATTGGCCTTGTCCGATTCGTACCTCTTGTGCTTTTTTCTCTTATTGGAGGAATAATAGCAGATATATTTGATCGAAGAAAAATTGTCTTGATGAGCAATCTACTCATGACCTTAACTGCACTTTTGCTTGCTTGGGCAACTTATGCTCACGTTGTTTCTCCATTTATAATTTATTTTGTTTTGATCATAAATTCAATCGCTTCTTCTTTAGATACGCCGGCAAGACAATCTTTCGTACCGCAGATCGTACCAAAGCAGCATTGGACAAATGCTCTTGGTCTTATTGTGGTGCTTTGGCAGGTATCGCTTGTATTGGGACCAAGCATTGGAGGATTTGTGATAGCTTACATGGGTATAGACTTTGTCTATTTTTTGAATTTTGTTTCATTTATTCCACTTTTGCTTGCACTTCTATCAATACAGTCCGTAAAAAGAACGGAACCAACCAATGTGTCATTTAACCTTTCTTCTATAAAAGAAGGCCTGCGTTTTGTCCGCAACTCGCCGATGATCTACTCAACCATGCTCCTTGATTTTTTTGCCACTTTTTTTTCTTCGGCGACAGTACTTCTCCCGATTTTTGCACAAGATATTCTATTGGTTGGACCAAAAGGACTAGGACTTTTATATGCTGCTCCTTCGGTAGGCGCAATAATTGCCGGAATGATTTTTTCATCATTTGGACATATAAAACAGCAAGGGAAAATTTTGCTGGGGTCGGTTCTTTTGTATGGTTTAACCACTGTTTTGTTTGGATTCTCAAAGTCGTTTTATCTTTCACTTATCTTTCTTGGACTGACGGGCGTTGGTGACGTGGTGAGCACTATCATAAGAAATACAATCAGATACCTTTCTACTCCTGATTATATTAGAGGTCGCATGTCATCGATTAATATGATATTTTTTGTTGGCGGTCCGCAGTTAGGTGAACTTGAAGCAGGACTTTTGGCAGGACTTCTTGGATCTCCTGTATCTGTAGTTATCGGCGGAGTTGGAACAATAATCGCAACTGCATTCATTGCTTTCGCTGTGCCAAAACTGCGAAAGTATCAGGGTCATGAATTAATCGTTTAATCGGTTAACGATTGAACATTGCTTATCATCCTCCCAGAATTGCCGGAAGCACACTTCCTCGATTAAATAAAAACAATGATCCGACGATTAAACTAATTACCGCAGTTATGAGTCCAAGAACCAGAAAAGCACTCGAGTTTTTCTTGGCTTTTGCATAACCAAGTATAGAAAGAACAGATATAAGCGTATTGGAAAGCATCAAGCCTAAGACAAAAGTAACTAACAATATTACAGCAAAAAAACTATGGCTTACCCCAGCTGCAGTTACAAAAAGTAGGACTTGTGTTGGTGTCTCTACGCCAACACCATGGATCATGCCCACGATGAACGCCGCTTTTAGGGCTTTTTTTCCGCGATCTTGGCGAAGTTGATCATGTTCAAATCTATGAGGGATTTTATTATGCAAAAATAACGAGAGTCTATTCAATGCGTCAAGGATAAGCATCCAGCGACTCCTTAGTTGAAATCTGCTGCCGTGGCGAAAAATAGAAAATAAAAGCCACAATCCTAAGATAACTAAAGTTATACCTACAAAACGCTCCATCAGAGGATCAATCCACTCGGGAAGATTTATTCCTATAATTATTGCAATCAAACCCAAAATAATTACTACAGCGGCATGGCCGACTATATACCATAAACCGAGTATAAACGCTTCTTTTTTATGATCAGAGGTTCCGGTTAAATCAGTTATTGCAGCAATATGATCCCAGTCAATGCCGTGCCGGATTCCCAATAAAAACGCCAAAAAAAAGATAAAGTATCGAGAAAAATCCAAAGGCATAATGATTTATTTTTTAGCGAGTTCTTTTTTTAAAAGCTCGAGGACATTTTTTTTAGTTTCTTCTTCACTCATTCCCCATTCTTTAGCCAAATGTTTAAAGTCCTCATCGATCAAACCACCACCGCCGTCGGATAATTTTCCTTTACCCATATCGTCATCTGGCATTTCGCAGCCACAATTGTAACACATGGTAAAAAATTACTAATTTCTAATATCTAACAGGAATTACGCGGTTAATTAAAATTTAGCTTGTCATGTTGAGCGATAGCGAAACATCTCTCGCGAATGCGAGTCTCAAATAAATTGAGAGATTCTTCTCCCGCCTTTGGCGGGATCAGAATGACAGCGCGTAAGTCCTAATCTAATTTCCAATTTCTATTCAACCACCACCGTCCCGAACTTGCTCGGATTCAAGTGATCGTGGTAATTATATGTACCTGGCTCGGTGAAAACCAAAGAAACAGTTTCTCCCGGCTCAAAATTCCCTAAATTAAGTGGAGGATATTCAAGATGAGTAGGATGTTTTGCCGAGCTTACATTGGCTGTAGCGTTTGTTTTGTTTCTCCATACTACCTTCGATCCCGCTTTGACTGTAACCGATTGTGGTTCAAATCCTGTGTCAGTGACCGAAACAACTGTCCTCTCTCCCTCATCTTCTTCTTTCTCCATCACCTCATCCTCTTTTTCCCCCACTTCATCCTTTTTTTCCGTAACATCATTCTTGTCTTCTACTTCTGTCGATTGTTGTTGTTCTTGAGTCCCTGATGTAACCGTAGTTTGATTTTTTGAAAGGACAAACACTCCGCCTAAAAGCAATAACCCAACTACTACAAATAAAAGAGTTTTATTCATTTTTTATCACCTCCTTCTAGAAACTGTTAACGAGTAATTGCGAGTTTTACAGTTTCTTTAATCCACCGAAAAACGCTCCTCAAGACGTCGAGCGAATAGCGAAGAGTTAAGTCTTGAGGTAAGTTTAGGTGGACTTTTAATCATCTGTAATCTAAATCACATTATATTCATAATTTTGCTTCTTCGCAAGTTAATTGAAGGTAAGTCATTATTCTTCGAGCAATCCCGATTTAATCGGGAGCGTCGAGAAGTTACGCAAGGAAAGTTCTCGACTTCACTTCGTTTCGCTCGAACAATAAGACTCGTAATTATGTCCTACGTTCAGTTAATTTATCTAAATTTAAAAAAGACAAAATTTCCTACCAGAAGAGCTGCAATCAATGGATCTGGAATCAGATTGGAAATTAGTTCTTTCGAACTGAAAATTGGTGAAGAGAAAAACATCGATTCAATTGCCACAAAAATTCCAAATAGAATTTGCGTAAACGGTTTATTCGGCGTAGTCATTGGTTCAGGAAGCATAACTAAAGTAAAAAATAATACCGTCGGATCAAAAACAGCCAGATTCTTACTCCAGAAAAAGTTAAGAAGAATATAGGTTAAAAAGAAGGAAATGATAATTTTTGTTCTCCTCATTTTAACAACTGAGACATATCCAGATGTTAATAAAATAAAAAAGGCAAAAGTCAAAAATAAATTCTGGCTGTTTATTTGCTGCCATGATACTCCCCACCAAGATATATCATGATTAAAAAGCGTACTAGCAAAAAATAGGCCGAAAGCAGCCGGATTAAAAATATGTCTCTTATCAATCCGGAAAAAATGTTTTGAAAAAAGCACAAGTAGAGCGGTCAAAAGCAACTCCTCTAACGGTAGATTCGGAGCTAGAAGTAGACTGATAATACAAGCTGATACTATTCCAGCCGAAGGGAAAAAGGGATCAATCCTGCGAATTTTCAGTAGTAGGATATCAACTCCTACAACCAACATTAAAGTCAAAAGAAATCGGAAAATAATCCCGGACGAAGGTTGACGTATAAATACAGTTGCAAAAATAAGTACGAGTGCAATAGCCATCTGGATCTTCGGCGTTTTAAGCAGGCGCAACATACCTAGAAATTATATAATATACTTAATGACAACAGTACAACAAAGATTTGACGCAGAATTTTTAAAAAAAGAGCGAGTAGCCAGAGAAACATCTTCTTTTTTCTTCAAAAGACCTCAACAGTTAGATTTTCTTCCTGGACAATTTTTGCGTTTGACTCTTGACATCTCGCAATCCGACGAACGAGGAAATTCTAGATTTTTTTCAATCTCATCTTCGCCTAGCGAAAAAGATTATCTTATGGTCACTACGAACTCCAACCACAGCATCTTTAAAAAAACCTTATTTTCTTTGGCTGCCGGTTCTAAAGTCCGGATCGCTGCTCCATATGGAGTCTTTATCCTGAAACCGGAAGAAACAGTCCCTCATATATTTTTGGCTGGAGGTATTGGAGTTACACCGTTTCGAAGCATGATCCGCTACGCTTCGGATATGAAGCTCACCATACCGATCACCCTTTTTACCTCCTTCCGAACTGCAGAAGATATTGTTTTTCAAAAAGAGTTTCGGGGGGTTGCGACCAAAAATGCCTGGTTTAAGCTCTTTGAGACGATCACCCAACCAGAAGAATCAAAATCGTCTTGGCAGGGAAATGTGGGCAGAATCGATGCGGACCTGATTAGAAAAAACGCTCCAGACTTTTCCTCTTCTCTTTTTTATGTCGCTGGCCCACCTGCGATGGTTGACGCTATAGTCAGCCTTGTAAAATCTTTAGGCCTTGACGATGCGAGGATTCGGAGAGAAAAATTTACCGGCTACTAGATATTAAAGAAGATTGTCTGTTTGCGCTTGTTTCTTTTTGATATACATCAATATTCCGCCGGCAACTCCCAGAAGTACAACGACTGCAATCAGGATCAATATAAGACTCAGGTTGTTGTTTGCAAGGAAAGGCTGAACAGCGGAGGTGGGACTTAACGCTTCAGGCGTTGTCGGACTTGCCGGGCTGGTGGGACGTAGTGACTGTCCGTCTTTTGTTGCCGCCATAAGATTCACGTTGCCGGTCGTAAGGTATTCCTGGTTTTTTTCTACAAATTCTTCCCCAGTCATTTTAACTGGACTTGTCAGCTTGGGAGACTCGAATTCTAGGTAATAAACAAAAATAGGTAGATTTTGAGGAAGGATGCTGAAAAACCCATTCTCATCGGTTTTAGTTTGATAGTATATCCCGTCAGACATTTGGAGTCTCACATTTACAGTCGCGTCCGCTAAAACGTTGCCGTCTTGATCATAAGCATAGCCTTCAACATAAGAAAGTATCGGCGGAAATTCAGCCTCATCGGCCGAATCCGTATCTTGGGCTGAAACTTTGTTGTTGATGAAAGATGAAAGGTTCGAAACTAAAGACCGTAATGAACTCGAAACAGAAATATTGGGAAAATTGCGCGGCAAAGTTGTCAGTGGCAAAGTTGTCAGATCGACTTTTATTATTTTTACTACAAGAGGTTCGTTTTGAGGAATGTTGGCATTTGGAACCACGATTCTCCAGACTCCGAATTTGTCGGCTACTGTTCGCGCAACCTCTGTTCTGCTATTTTTACCAACCAGTGTAACGATTGAAATTGGGTGAGAAACTATGCCTTCATACCTTGTGTCGCCTCCTAAATTCACCGACGCTAAGGACATTGTTACCGGCGTCGATTTAAAGGGAGGGTTTGAACCTGGATCAAGCGGAATATCGCGATGTTCTGGAACCCCTTCTGCCTCGATAATCGGCTCGTCCGGTTTATATATCTCAGAGTAAGCCTTTACATAGTTTGGGTGTAAATTTGGAGCATCCGTAAAGGTGTGGGTTGTTGGCGGCACCGGATTGATGTAGTATGTTTTCTTCCCTTTTGGATGGATGGCGACGTAGAAATTAAACTGTCCGTCGGCTTCTGTCCTTTGTGGGTTGAGGAGTCCTTGTGTAACGACTAACTTCTTATTTACATCCAGGATGCTCACCCTGACGTTGCTGATCGGCTCCAGACTCTGACTATCAAAAATTCTTCCGTATGGATCCCAACGAATACTTACACATTGATCAGGATTCTGTTCAAACTGGAATGTCCCGTACTGAAGCGTATCACCTCTGTCCTGGCTGTTTAAGCTCGGTTCGTTGATGGTTACTCCAAAAAATGCATAATTTACGTGTCCGTCAGCATTTCTCATATGTACGACGGTGTCAAGATTTCCCCCTATTGCCTGTATTGTTTGGCTTGGGTTGCTGCCTTTTGGAACTTCAAAGGTAAGAGGGGCAATTGTACCAGTCATGTCCGTATTAAAAACAAGCTGATCGAATTCGCTGTTACCTGTTGTGCATTGATAATTTGCTGCCGGCTGATTTTTTTTAGTTGCGCCGGGTACGCACAAAACGGTATATATGTCGTGGAGAGACGGAAACCCTGCTCCCGTTATATTGACGTCAACCTCGGGTGGAGGAACCGCTGTTCGTTCGCCAACCTGTGTAGATGTCAAACATCGCCAACTCTGCGGAGCTGGGCCTCCTTGAGGTGTTGGTGTTTGCCCTTGAACGGTTGAGGTAAATTTGTTAGAAATAATTAAGAAGAAGGTAATCCCGAAAAGTATTTGGAGAAATTTCTTAATCATTTTTTAATGCTAGATCAATTTTTTATATTTGTCAATAACAACTTGCAATGAAAAAACGAGTACTTATTTTTTTATTATTATTTACATTTTTTATTTTCGGAGCGGCCCAACTTAAACCAATATCTGCCCAAGCAACGCCGACGCCAACTCCACCTTATGAGCCCTGCCTAGGATCCTGGTGTCCTCTTATCACCGGCATAACCTACACCTGCGCCGCGAACTATAATGACTGGCTACGGAATAAGTCTCAAAATTTATGGGTCAGCGACCCAGAGGTTACAGCCCTCGGAAAAGCCGGAGAGAGATCGCGTCAATTCCTTTATTGGACACTTACTCACCGATCGGTAGATGACCACCCGGTTCTTCTTTCCATCTGGACCTTTACGAAAAATATGGTCTATTTTTTTCTCCTGATAGTTGCCGCTATCTTCGGGTTAGGAATCATCATCGGCCAACGCGTCAACTTTAATCTTAAGATTGAGGTTTGGCCCCTTTTCATTAAGATTCTCCTGCTCTTTTTATACGTAACCTTCTCTGCTTCGATTGTTCTTTTGATTATCCAGCTCTCAGATACGTTGATGTTGTTTTTTATTGAAAGGTTGGGAGTCAAAAATCTTTTTAACATCTTCTTTCTTTCCAGTCAAGGAGGAAGCGTTATCAGCGACAGCGAGACCGCCTATATGACTTTTAAGGGCTGTACCAATATAAACATTGAACTTTTAGATTCTGTGAAAACTTCAAAATTCATGGTCCACTTCACCAATATGACGTATTACATGATAGGTATCATGTTCATTTTAAGAAAAGTCCTTCTTTGGCTCCTTCTTTTTGTTTCTCCCTTCTTGGCCCTGCTTATGCCGTTTGTGTTTATCAGAAACGCCGGTTGGATCTGGATCGGTGTATTCTTCCAATGGGTTTTTTACGGTCCTTTATTTGGTTTGTTTTTGGGCGGTCTGGCATCAATCTGGGGCTCTCCATCTCATATCCCCTACAATTTTGATTTCTCGCGCACCAACAAAATGGAAGGATTTATCTACCCGACTACCATCAATATTCTCTACGGCGGCCCGGCTCAAAAATTGGAGCTTTTAAACTCAGCCAATTACGCCGATACCTTTGCCGAATACATCATTGCCCTTGTCATGCTCTGGGCTGTCACCTTTTTCCCCTGGTGGCTGCTGCGAATCTTTAGGGACTACTGTTGTGAAGGCATCTTGGCTATGAAGAATATCCTTCTTTCTATGTATGACCAGATGAGAGGAGGACTACCCCCCTCAGCCCCAGGACCTGTTCCAGTTCCCGCCCCCTCCGGCCTGGCAACTGGTACTGCCCTCAAGCTCCCCAAGGATGAGACAACGCCAACCGTAACAAGGCTTGAGACAATAGAGGATATTAAAAAAACCAGAACTGAAGACATCACCCGAACTCTTCAGATCTCGGCTACCCACCTGACGGATATTGCTCGCTTTGAGACCAACAAACAACAACAGGAGATAGTAACCAAAAACATAAACTACCTGCAAAACCCGATGAAAGCTGAGACCCCAACCGAGAGACAGAAATACATGAACATCAGAAGCGAGTTATTCAACAGAGCCATAAAAGAAGACAAGACTGCCAAACAGGTTCTTTCTTCAATTTCTACCTCAAAAATCGAGCAGCTGCAAAGACGGGAGGAGATGTTAAAGACAACTCCTCAATCAATCCCCGTTACGCATATCGTCTCTATCAAAGTAAAGATACCAACCGAAAAAGTCCAGTCGGCAACTTCCTCATTTGTCCAGTCAGTCTCACAAAATACAACCATGCTCCAGTCGCTGTCACAGATCACCCAGATACCCCAGACAAAAGTTCAATCGGTACTCAACGCCTACACTCAAAATATTTCCCAACCGACGTCCAAGGTTATACAATCCATAGCGGCTCAGACTGACATCTCAAAAGAAAAGGTTGCAAGCATCATACAGAACACAACCAATGTCATTAGACAATCGCAGATTGTTGACAGGATCGCGGTAAAAGAACAGGTGGCGGTAGAACGAGTTGAAAAAATTCTTCAGACCATACCCACGATCCTTCAGAAGGAAAAAGAGAGAGTAATGACTACCGTATCGACCGACAACACATTTATCACACAACTTGGGAAGCAAACCAATCTACGGACCGATCAAGTAAAAACAATCCTAAATACCTTTAATCAAAACGTAAATCAGCCTCTGTCAACTACAGTCAATAATATTGCCAAGCAGACTGGGGTTGAGAAAGAAAAAGTCGAAAGGGTTCTACTGTCCATCCCACAAATTCTAGAGAGGGAGAAAGAGACAGTGGTAAACGTCATATCAACCCAGATAGGTATTCCCATAGAAAAAGCTACGTCGATAACCAAATCTATTTTTTCAAGCGCCTCAACCGACAATACCTTTATCACACAGCTTGCTAATCAAACAAATCTACAGACCGATCAGGTAAAAACAATTCTCAACACCTTTACTCAAAACGTAAATCAGCCTCTGTCGACTACAGTCAATAACATTACCAAACAGACCGGAATTGAAAAAGAAAAGGTCGTCCACACGGTTAACTCGGTCGTCAATAATCTCAAGACGTCCAAAGATATGGTAAAACAGATCAGCCAAAAGGAAAACATTAAAGAGAGCGATCTTCAGAAAATCGTCCAGAATCAGCTACCCGTTGTTGCGCAACCGGAAAAGTATATCGAGCAAACCATCTCCATTCCACCCTCTGTCTCTTTGGACGAGTATGAACAAGTCAAGAAGATGTGGAAAGACCAGTACGAGAGAGGTGAGGTTCCGATATCAGACAAGATTAAATCAAGAGATCAATGGATCGGACAAGATGTTGTCTTTATCACCAACACCTTAAACAAGCTTGTCTCTGATTCGCCGGAGATAAAGCAAGAAGGTTTAGACGAGCTTGGCTATATTCTTCCCATATTCCTCATCAACAATCTTAAGGGTGATCAGCTCCTTGTTTATCTTAAGGCCAAACTTGAGGCCGCCAAAGAGGTTCAAGTCATAAAAGAAAGAGAGATAGAAATAGAGGAAAAGGTCAAAGAAGAAAAAGTTGAAGAGTTTGTCGAGGTTGAGGCACCCAAGGCAGAAGAAAAGGAAAAAGTCATGGAGATGAAAGAAGAACTCGAAGAAAAAGAAACCGAAGATAAACAAGCCGGCGAAAAGCAGCAGGGAGAAGAAGAGAAAGAAGAAACCATGGAGCTGAAGGAAGAGGTTAAAGATAAAGAATCAGACGAAAAAAAAGAAAAGCCATCCGGGGAAGTTGAACAGCAAAAAAAAGACGAAGAAAATAAAAATAAAAATTAATTCTAATTACGAAACTCTGACAACTTGTTAAATTAACCCAGTTTTTGTCATTGCGAGCGATGATTTTTGAAGCGAAGCAATCTTATTCAATATAATAGAGATTGCCACGTCGCTTCGCTCCTCGCAATGACAGTCGTTTGAGTTTCGTAATTCACGTTAATTAAAAAAATATATGTCAGAGGTAGATCAAGCGCCAACTACCAGAGAAGGCACTCCTGCAAAAGAAAAATTAGCTTATAATACCGACTTTGTCGGCTTAAGGGTTCGACTCCTCATGGGTCAAGAATTGCTTGACCACAGCAAACCCATACCGCAGTCACCGGAGGAGATTAAAAAATCTTTTGACCAACTCGATCTTCGAGCCAACACCACATACCGGTTACTGACAAACCTCTCTACCGATGAGCGAATCAAATACTGGGAAAAAAGAGGTAAAGAAGAAAATCTCTCCCAAACCGAAGCCCAAAAAGCAGCCTGGAAAAAAGAGGTTGTCGCTATATTTAATGACCCGACCAGCGACGACTATAGAGCTGTTTTTGGAAATTATAAGACCGGCGATATCAACTGGAAAGAATTCAACGAAGCCGAGGCAGAAAAATTGTATCAGAGATATTTTCAAGACTCAAGATTGGCGCCTATAACTCTTGACGGAAAAACTACCTATCTCCCTTCTTCTGTCATCCAATATGTAGAGGATATCCTAAACCAATATATAAAAAAACAAGAACCTAGAGAGGATGGAACCGCTCAGGCGACGGTTAACTTTGAACAACTTCAGAAAGACCTTCCCACCATCCAAGCTTTCGGCAGTATTTTTGGCGAAGAATATTCATATGAAATATTGGCACAGCTTATCGACGCGGAAATCAAAAATGTAATTGCAGAAAAACAGCAAGAAGAAATCAATGCCGCGCTTCAGAAAGAAAAAGTCGGCGACACGGAAAAAACCAGAGGTGACAATCTGCGGTCAAGAGAGATTGAATTACTGGAAGCCCTACAAAAAGCGCACGCCTATAAAGAAGTTGTTGGTCCAACGCCTCCCGGCCCGACTCCCCAGCAAGGCAAACCTCCGTCCGAACCCGAAGACTTTGAATTTGAGGAGGTAGAAAAAAGCCAACCGCTTCCAGCAGGATACAAATGGATATATGAAAAAGCCTTTAATCCACTCAAAGACAAACCTGACAAAATAAGAACCTTTCCTGAAGAACATTTGGTCGAAGAGATGGTCCGCCCAACCGCAATAGCTCATAAATTGAAAGTGCAGGATAAACAATACGCGTTACACCGATTTGATCATTTGACAGAACAACACCTTGCGAAAGAAATAGAACACGAAAATGGAATTCTAGAAAGTCGACTTGCTAAACTCGGTCTTAACCGTGTACAACTCGTTAACATTCTTAACAGCGCAATGGGTGCGTATCGAAGCTTTGTCGAAGAAAAATATAAATTAAAACTTCCGGAGATAGGCGAAATCGCTATTAAACCAATATGGGGCAAAACAGCTCAATATTATAATCCTGACAGGAAAAGTTTAGCGTTTATTGTTCCAACTGTTCCCGCGATATTTATGGATATGGATACTATTGCACAAGCCGCGCTTAATCTTGCTCATAAACCGTGGCAAGAATTACCTCCTGAAGAATTTCGAACTCTTATTATACGACTTTTGAACGAAATCCGTCCACACGAAACCACCCACCTCTCCTCTGATCTTGCTTTTTGGTATCTAGATAAGGAGGCAAACAGTGACAAACATAAAAAGGTCGCGGTGGGCAAGCTCGGCCCTTTTGTACTAAAACCAGTCGGGCTAAATGAGGAAGGAGATATTATCACTAAACAACGTGGGAGAGGTCTTATGGAGGCGGTCACCGTAGAACTCACTAACCAATGGGCAAAAAGCCTTGACTCCCCACTTGACATCGACGCCTACAAATCAGAACGGAAAGTTTTGAACACCCTAATAAAGCAAATGATGGAAGAGCAAAAAATATCTTATGATCAAGCGTTTACAAAATTTGTCGAGGCATATTTTACACCTGATGGATTTAGACATCTAGCCGCTCAATTATCTGGTCGTGAATACGCAACAGAAATAGTTACTACAAAAGACGGTAAGAAATTCAGAAAACTAAAGGGTGAATTAAAAAAACCGTATTATCTTTCCACCATCTATGCGCTCATGGAGTATGAGGCAAGAAAAGCTATGCAGACAGGAAGTCCCAGCTACTCTCTCACCTTGTCTTATATCCACAACCACCTGACAGATCCGCAAAGACAGGAGATCATGGCTTTGGCCGACAACCCACCTGCCTATCTGACTCTTCCTTTTATCATACGCAAGCATCTTCTAGAACAACTTACAGGCGTAAAACCTCCCCCACCGCCTAAACCGACACAACCTCCACGTCCACCCGAACCTACAACTCCACCCCCTCCAGGACAGGAACCAATTGCAAAAGGAGAGCATGCGTTTAAAGATTTATTTGTACAGGTAAAGGGACCGGTGGAAAAAAACCACAGATATTTTGTAGATAGTCCTCCAGACACCATTAATCTTACTCCTGATCAGATGGAAGGATTGAGTGTAGTTGAGCCATTTTTTGTCAATATCCAACCTGGATCAGATGGCAGAATCCGATGCAATCCCAACAGAAAAGTCGTTCCCTTTGCTTTTGAATTGGGAGCGGTCGACGAACAGGGAAGGAAAAATCCAAACGCCAATCAACGCTATGTAAACGGCGAAATGGCAACGAATGGAGATTCCGGCCTTTTGGCATTGGCTGCTGCCTCGGCAGAAACGCCAGAAAAACAGGCTAAGCTTTATCATGCCTTGATTGATGCGATACTTAAAACTCATATTAGAACATTTGCCGACGCCGGAAGTCCTACTTTATTCGATAGATGGTATGGAGTTCAACAACAAGGTCCAAACCGATGGGATGATCCGACAATCATCGACTCACTTAGGATCTTTGAATTTTATGATCGAATACCTGATCCTAAAGATCCCAAAAAAACAATTTTGCGGCCAGCAAACGAACGTCTACTCATGTATGACAGCGATGGGAAAATCACTTATATGAATATAGGATTCTGGCATCAAAGAGCATCAGATCTTCAGAAAGCGCTCGCTTCAGGTAAGCTGGCTCCTCACCATCTCAGATGGATTGAATTTTTTGCGCATAGCGTGAATGTGCCCCAACTTATCGAGATGATAAAATCTCAACAACCAGAAAGAAGTGATTTTGAAATCACGATTCTTAAGCCGGAAGCTCCACTGGAAGTTATAGACCTTACAAAAAAAGACGTTGATAAACCAACAGTCATCCAAGTTAGGCCCGATCAGATTCCAACCCAAGATCAAATTGACTTTAGGCCGATACCGTACTTGGAAAAATTAGGATTAAAAGCTCAATTTGAGAATTGGCTACCATTTGCAAATAACGTAGAGATTTTAAATCCAATAGAATTGTCTGGAATCTCTCATGATCATTCAAGATATTATTATCAAGCTATTAGAAAGAAAAATCAAGATGGCACAACCCAATATTCCTGCCTGCTTTTCGAAAAAAATGGAGAAGTAAAACCTGTAGGTCATGTCGATTTTACTAAACTGGCTAATTCACAAGAAGCTAAATGCTCTTCAAACCAGCTAGAAGATATTTTAAAAACCGGAAGACCGCCACAACTTCACCCTAGCGCAGAAAAATGGAACGACCCAGTGGCAATGGAGGCGGTTAAAATAGACAGTGCTTTTCGAGGTCGTGGATTTGGCAAAACCATCTGGTATCTGGCTTTGTCTCAAGCCGCATTGGACAACGTAAACAAAGTTAATATCTTAGCCGACTTCACCCGCGGCCAGCGGCCTGATCGTCCGGGAGAAAGTTTTTATGAGAATTTAGGCGCCGATGCCATCTTATTATTCCAAGAAACTGATGGTGATATAACATCCTCAATAAAACTTTCTTCCACAACTTACCTTGCCGCCCAATTGAATGAACTTACAAGATTGTTTACAGGAACCAAAAAGCAAAAAGGTCAACCTCCTCCAGAACCAGTAGAACCTCGGGCGATACAGATTAACACTGTTGAAGGGTTAATGAATTCCATTGAGGCTCAACCGCCAGATCAACCACTAAACATCTCTATTACTCCAAACGGGGTGGTAAGTCTTTTACCTCATGCTCTAATCCAGGGAATTACAGAGAATCCTACGGTCAAAAACCTCAACCCACAGATTGATCTAACAGCGACTAATCTGGCTATTGATCCAGACAATCATGGAAGCATTAAGGGAGCTATTACAATAAAAGCTGGCCCTTTTAAAGTTACTGTTAATGTTGAACTTATAAACTCAGCTGACAAAAGCGGCATTCTTCCTTCATTAATAAAAGTCGACCCTCCAAACATTTTAATGTTTAATCTGCAACAAATGACCGACGATTATCTAAAGACTCATCCATTAAGTGAGGAAATAAAAAAATATCTGCAAAAAATGCTTGCAGAAAGGCAAAAAAGCCAAAGGCAACTTCAAAAAGTCGGCCTTCACATCAACCCCGATACTAAAACTCTTGATGGAGAAATTGTTTAATTTTACTATATATCCTTATATTCTATCACGAGTTTGGTACTTTCCGTCATCCTGATCCCGCCAAAGGCGAGAGAAGGATCTCTCGCGAATGCGAGCAATTCTGAAACAAGTTCAGAGATTCTTCACTTCGCTCAGAATGACGAAAACTAAACTCGTATCTGTAATTGACATTAGAATTAATATATTATAGGATACCACAATATGGAGACTGTTAAATTCAGAGGATTAATAAATCATGGCCTTACCGCCTTAGCAGAAAGATTTCCCGATCAGATAAATACCGCAGGTAGCCTCATAAGAAGTCATCCCAATATTTTGGTATTAGCTCCTGCAGCAATTTTTTTGACTCAAGCTTATAGATTTACAAGAAAGATATCTCAAAGAGATTATAAACATGCAGCTCTGCATGCATTGTTCATGGTATTTTCAAGCAAGTCGATTTTGGATGGATTAGGATTACGTAAGATTATTATTGAAAAAAGAGTCTCTTCTGTGGACTTATCTCCTGAAGAGATGGCAGCATTCAAAGTACGGATTTTAGAAGCTATTAATAAAGCACGAGCTGATGGTACTCTTTCTAATTCTGACTTTTAGTATTTAATTCAAATTCCTATCATCTTCTAAACTTACATTTTCGACGTACAGTTTAATTGCAGATATTATTTACTTCTATCTCGCCAAAGCAGATAAATTTTATTTGACTTTAATTGTGCATTTTAGATGTTTTTTAGTGCTTGACAAAATGATCACTATAATATACATTATAAGAGTATGAAACAACTCATCGATATTGAAGAATTAACAAAACGGCTGCTTCCTGTGACTTACTTTAGACGAAACGCTGGTGAGATCATCGAAAAACTGGAAAAAGTAGGGACAATTATATTAACAAAGGACGGTAAGCCAGTGGCCAAACTAACCTCTCTAAAGAAAAAAAAAGATTTTGATGTGGATGAAAATCTGAAGAAATTAAAAAAAATAGCCGGAGGCTATCATTTAGGAAAAATTTCTCCTAAAAAAATTAAAAAGATAATAATGCAACAATATGAGTCAGTGCTACCTTGACGCTAATTTTCTTGTGTTCCTTAAAAATGAAAACGCTCCTCAGCATAGAGAAGTATTGACCAAACTAGCTAACTTAATTAAAAGGAAAGTTTATATCTTTGTTTCTCCATTAGTTATTGATGAATTCATTCACGCCATGCTCTTTTCTGTTAAAAGAAGAGCTAAATTTGATAAAGAAATATTCAATCTAAAAAATGCTCTTAAAGAAATTCTTGATCTACCTTTTCTAAGAATTATTGGGACACCTATTGACTCTAATTCTCAACTCATGATACTTGATATAATGATAAAATATGATCTTAAACCTAGGGACTCATATCATCTCCTGATAATGCTAGCAAACTCTATCGATACTTTTGCCACTTTTGATACGGATTTTAAAAAGGTTTTTGCCTCGAAGCTTATTTTGCCGTTGGATTAATTAACCTTATCCACCGGTACTGGCGCTGGTGGAAGAAAAGAAGGCTTGGCTGGTGCCGGAGGCATGGATTGAGGTTTTTTTACCTGTTTTGCTGCCCCAACCAAGTCCACATCCAGAGAGACAGGCGCCTGAATGAGGCCAAGATAAACGCCTCTGAATTCCAAAAGTACGTTGGTCAAAAATGTCGTAAAATCAGGAACGTGTTCAACGGTAAACTTCTGAAGTTCCTCCGCGGGCTTGTTGTCTTTAAGCATCTGCTCAAATTTTAAAACGTCTTCGTCGGATAAAGCAACAATCACCTTAGCTGCGATAAAACTATCGAGTCTATTGATCAAATCCTTTTTAAGCTCTACCCTAACTTCCGGAGTTAAATCAGGGAAGCTTCTCTCTTCAATGAGTTGCTCGACAAAACTTTCGAATGATTTTTTTTGATCTTCCGGGCCAGCGGCTTGCATGCCCTGTTGGGCAACATTTTTAATTTTCTCTAAAATCCTCGCCATATCTTGATTATTCTGATCTGTCATAGTAACTATTTAGGCAAGCATGAGCTTGCTTTTATAAATTTGTCTAGTGAATGGGTCAATCATCAACCCAAAACTTTCTAATGTTGTCACACCTAGTAGCGGGTCGTCTTTTTTTCCTCCCAAAACTACCATTGTTGCTCCCTCCTTATCTTTATATCGTATAAATGCCGATCCAACGTTCCTTTTTACTATCCGCCCATCGGCCACCGAGAACTCTTGCTCAAATGCGGGCTTTAGTCCCAATTTTTTTACCATATCGTAGGGGACAACGGTATAATGGGCTCCAGTATCAACTAAAAATTCCCCTTCTGCTTTTTTCTTAAGATCAAACGGATTTTTCACAGTGAGCTTTACTTTTGTCATCCCCATACTATAAACATTATACTCAATACTATTCTAAACTTACAACTGATTTTTGGGAATCCTTCACAATTTGACAAAACTTTGGATAGAAAAAATTTTAACCTATGTCAACGAGTTAAAACAACTGTTCTGTCTCCTACCTTTTTCGCTCTCCAGTCCTCATCTTCTGCTTCATCCTCCGAATAACCAGGTTGGTCGTTCCAATTCAAGCTTCTATACTGTTTATCATTGTAGTTAAAGGCATTAGTACCTGGCCGCCTTGCTGCATTTTCAGGTTTACCTCCATATTTATCTAGTCTATGCCTTTCTATCTCAGACCATTCAGGATGTTCTGCCAATAAAGCTAAGATTTCCTGCACTTCGGCTGAAGAGTCCCCGTAGATCACAATCCGTGGATTAGTATCTTCTAACCTATCATATCTGCCGATGTTATTTGGATCGTTAACAAAATTGGCCCATTGCGTAGTATCCAGCCCGTCTGGATAAGTCATAAGTAACCATTTAAAATCCAATCTCTTACCTGTATTTTTTCTGTCTGCTCCAATTTTTTCCAGCAAAGCTAATGCTCGTGGAAAATCTTCCGGCTCAATCATTAAGTATCCTCTATAAGCGTCATCACTTAATGATGATATATCTGGTCCATAAATTACTTCTTGCCACCAGAATTTTCCTCCTGACGCTATGTGACCTGATTGAATTTGTTTTGAACGTCTAAGATTTGTTAAGTCATCGTAATGCCTTCTCAACTCCTGATTAAGATTTTTTGCCGCTTCTTCTTTTGGGAGCACCGTCCACAGGTTAGTTGGTAATCCTTAAAAAAGGATTGGTATATCAATCCGATCTTTTT
>Ga0155807_102_pt2 | contig 32598 bp, 26 predicted proteins | sample RifCSPlowO2_01_FD_107461 | JGI IMG/M metagenome (GOLD analysis project Ga0155807, IMG submission 107461) | Candidatus Roizmanbacteria bacterium RIFCSPLOWO2_01_FULL_37_13 | reverse complement strand
GTTAAATTCATTATAAATATGTTTGTAGACGAAATGAAACGTACCGCCAAATATTTTAGGATTAGTTCGCATTTTATCTTTTATTTCTTTTCTCGTAAAGTATTTATAATCGCTTGTTTCATAGCTCAAAACCGGTTTTTCATCAGAATAAATTTCATATACTGTAAAAAAGTGATTCTCCTGTCTTCCGATTACGAATCGATTGAATATCTTTTTTCCAATGAATTTAAACTTAAAACCTTTTAACCCCGTCTCTTCAAACGCCTCTCGTTTTAGCCCTTCTTCGATTGTTTCCCCTGACCTTACATGACCGCCAATTGGAGAAACATACTGACCGGCATCTTGTTTATGATCTGAAGGGTCAAAAAGCAACCACCGTCCTTTAGAATCTATTACTTCAGAAATTACCGTCCGGTGAAGCAATCCCTTTTTATGAGCATCCAGTTTGCTTGTCTTATACAAAACCTTATTATTTTCATCAACAATATCTACATATTCGTCTTTCATAAGTGGACTCTTTACGAAAAAATTCGGATTGAATTTCAAAGGTAGCGCGGTGAGTGCCCTCACCCCACTCGCAGCGCCATCTTCACGCTCCGCCTTCGGCATCGCTTGTGTTTCCCGCGCGCGATTTTAAATCGGCTCTAAATTCATTTACTAATATTACTTTACCGGAAGACCAACCTCTCCAAAAATCTGTTTTATTCGTGTTAGATTTTCGTTGTCCGCTTGCTGCCTATTTGTTAATAACAAAGTATACTTCCCGGTAGGTTTATATGATTCATCTTTTAGTTCAGTAATCATTATTCCGCCAGGATAGTGACTTAACTCACCCAAATCTTCCTCTGTAACCCGTCTTAAATTAATTGGTAATGAATATAAAGAATATGTTCTATTCAAATCGCTGGGTTTCAGTGAGTTATCTTTAAGTTTTTTCAATTCTTCAGCCACCAAAGTTAGTTGCTCAACAGGAAAACTAACCTCGACAATTCTAGCAATAGTTGAACACTTTCCTCTGGTATCTGACTCTGCAGCCCTTAAATACAAATCTAATATATCTACCAAATCTCCCACAGATAATTGATCCTCATTTAAACCACTCCTGACACCCATACCAACTCCTGTAAATTTAACCTGTAATCTTTTAAAAACCTCCAATTCTTTAAGTGTATTTATCTTATCTTGTGGTTTAGATCTGTCCTTCCTTCTGATTAATTTTTGAATAAACTCCATAAGATTTTTTGGGCTTAATTATTAGCAGGATTATTGCTAATGGGAGCGATGATTACTTTTATCTATTACGCTTCTAAAAAATCTAAGAAAAAGCGACATCCCCGACGATCCTTTTTCTCCAAAACTGTGGACTCGAGGGGAGTCGAACCCCTGATTTCCGCAATGCGAATGCGGCGTTCTACCAATTGAACTACGAGCCCTGTCCCCGGGGAGAATTGAACTCCCATCAAAGGCTCCGGAAGCCCTCATTCTATCCGTTGAACTACGGAGACTTCACTCCAATTAATTGATTAATTGGAGTAAACTTTCATTTAAGCAAAATTGACAACAATATTATAGCAACTATGAGGCGGTAATATCCGAAGATAACCAGAGAATTTTTTTTGAGAAAATCGATAAACCACTTAATAACAAAATAAGAAGAAATAAATGCAGACAAAAACCCAACAGCTAACAAACTCCAATTATTTAAATAATTGGAGTTGACTAAATCTTTCATCTTATACAAGTCGAAAAGTGATGCAGAAAAAATCGTTGGAATCGATAGTAAAAATGAATAATAGGCAGATTCACTTCGTTTGAATCCAAATAGCATCATGCCAACGATGACAGCTCCGGCCCGCGACACGCCCGGTATGACTGCAAGTGATTGCGCCAACCCAATAATCAAGGCTTCCTTATAGGTTAAATCAGCAACACCTTTTTTTAACTTCACTTTATCTTTTCTAATCAACGATTCAACAATAATGAAAACTGCTCCGGTTGCTACAAAAATTCCAACCAGGAAAATCTGACTTTCAAAAAGTACATTTTTTATGAATTTATAAAGAATAAATCCTACGAAAGCCGTCGGCAAAAAAGAAAAAATTACCCTTTTTGTAAGTTCTCTATATTTAACGACGTTGGTAAAGTAGAGTAGAGCAACGGATAAAATTGCCCCCGACTGAATGAAAACCTCGAATAATTTTGTGAAATTGTTTTGGGTTATTCCTAAAATTTTCGCTGTAAAAATAAGGTGAAAGGTTGAAGAAATTGGCAAAAACTCCGTAACCCCCTCCACTAGTCCAAGTATGATCGCCTGAATAATTGACATTTTTTCACTATGTCATTCCCGCGAAAGCGGGAATCTATTTAATAGATTCCGCATCAAGTGCGGAATGACAACATACTAAAGTATAATATAGAAAATGAAAGTAGCGTTAGTTCATGATCAGCTTCAAGAATTTGGTGGAGCAGAAAGAGTCTTAGTTGCTCTAAAAAAAATTTTTCCTCAAGCGGATGTCTATACTTCTTTTTATAACCCTGAATCTTTAGGTATTCATCAAAAAAAATTTAAAAACTGGAATATAATCACTTCCTGGGCAGACAAAGTACCTTTGCTAAAGAAAATTTATTCTCCCCTTCGTTTCATCACTCCTTGGATTTGGGAAAGTTTTAATTTTTCTGATTACGATTTGGTCATCTCCTCTTCAGGATCTTATATGTCAAAAGGAATAATTACGCGGCCCGAAACTATCCATATCTGCTATTTACATCACCAGCCTAGATTTCTTTACTACTATGAGACTGCTATTGAGTGGCAAAAGTATCTCGTGTTTAAAATATACGGTCATCTGATCAATCATGAATTACGCCTTTGGGATTACGTTTCTTCTCAACGAGTAGATCACTTTATCGCCAATTCAGAAGAAACCAAAAAACGCATCAAAAAATTCTACCGCCGTGATACAACCGTCATTTATCCACCCGTAAATATTCCACGGCGCATTGTCATCCCGAGCGAAGTCGAGGGATCTAGCGACCGAAGGGGGCGTAAAAACGCTTCGGGGACGTCAGATGTCCCTTCGCTAGATTCCTCAGTCGCTTCGCTCCTTCGGAATGACGAGGGAGAATACTATCTAACAGTCTCCAGACTAGCAAGGGCAAAACATACTGACGTCTTAATCCGTGCAGCAAACAAAAGGAAATTTAACCTTAAAATAGTTGGCTCCGGTCGGGCTGAAAATTATCTAAAATCTCTAGCTGGTTCTAGCGTTGAATTCTTAGGAAATTTGCCAGACCGCGAGCTACCAGAATTATATAAAAAAGCAAAAGCGTTTCTTTTTTCAGCGGTTGACGAGGAATTTGGCATTGCCCCTGTCGAAGCGATGGGATACGGGCTTCCTGTAATTGCCTATTCATCAGGCGGATTAAAAGAAACAATCAAACCTGGCGTTAACGGATACTTGTTTAACGAACTAAATGAAAATTCGTTAATTAAAAAAGTTAACGAATTGATGAGTTTGCCTAAAGAAAAATATCTGGAGATGCGAAAAAACGCACGAAATGAAGCTGAAAAATATTCTTTTGAAAATTTTAAAAATAAGATTTTAGAATTTATTAATTTGAAAATGTCATTCCCGCGAAAGCGGGAATCCAGATTTAAATAGATTCCGCATCAAGCTTGCCCTCATGAAAATGGGGGTGCGGAATGACAAATGATCTATGCCTGAACTTCCTGAAGTAGAAACAATAAAGCTTGGTCTTCAAAAATATCTAGTTGGTAAAAAAATCATTGATATCGAAGTACAAGACTCTAAGCTTTTCCAAGACCAAAAAGTACACCTTAAAGGTGCAAATATAACTGCTGTGAGACGATTCGGTAAAGGATTAGTCATCGATCTTGATAACGAATATTCCATTGCAGTTCATATCAAACTTACCGGCCAGTTTGTATATCAAGGCAACGAAACAAAAAAATCATCTCCCTCAGTAAAACTCGTCGGAGATCTCCCCTCTAAATTCACCCGCCTCATTTTCAAACTTGAAAAAAACGCTCAACTTTTTTTTAATGACGTTCGACGTTTTGCCTGGGTAAAAGTGGTAAGAACATCTGACGTTCACAAGCTTCCTTTTTTTAAAGAACTTGGGCCTGAACCGTTTAAAGATTTGACGCTTGTATATTTTCAAAAAATTCTTAAAAAGACTAATAGCTCAGTAAAAACAGTTCTCATGGATCAGAAAAAAATCGGCGGAGTCGGCAATATTTACGCCAATGACGCTTTAAATTTAAGCAAAATCGATCCGAGAAGAAAAGCCTCAAGTCTTAAAGATTCTGAAGTTAAAAAGTTGTTTGACGCGATCCATGATGTTCTAAAAAAAGGACTCAAATACGGTGGAGCAACCGAAATGAATTACGTTAATGTAGAAGGTAATGAAGGTCAATATCAAAAACACTTTTTAGTCTACGGTCGAGAGGGAGAAAAATGCTACAATTGCAGCGGAACTATTAAAAAAATCCGCATAGCCGGCCGAGGAACTTACTTTTGCCCCAACTGCCAAAAATAGTTTTAATTAAACTTTATCTGTAGGTCGTGCTTTACCAACTGATTGTAGTTCCACCATATAAGTTTTTGCAAATCCTGCCTGTTTTAAATATTCTCCAGGAGATTCACCAAGGCTTTTTGCATCTCTTCGGACTTGATTAGAAGGTCCAATTCTTTCGAAGTTGCCCTCCTTACTCCTCTTTCCCAAAATAACTGGTTCATACCTCCATCCATGCCTAAATTCATCGTCATGATCAACTCGGTGTTCGAAATCGTCAGTTAAAAATGAAGGAGTATTTGAAATATTCCTCACCCAGTAATGAACTTGTCTATCTTCCGTATCAGTTCGTTGGGTAACAGAAATGTCTGAAATATTATCACCAATCCTATCTCTTGAAACTCGTAATTCTATATCTTGCCATTGTGTAGATGCTTCTTTTAAGGCACTTCTCATCAGATCTAATTTATCTTGTTCAAAAACTTCTCCTTGAGCTTCATCAGCTTTTACTTTTTCTTCAAGTTTAGCAAGTAAGTCGCTACTGGTTCCGCTTTCACCCAATAATACCGGAATGGCTAATCCTGATTCTCTAAGCATCTGCATTTGTCTATCAACCATCATCTCTTGATGAACTTGTAAAGCAACCGGTGCCAGCCGGCTTAATTCGGCTCTAACTCCAGGATCAAGGACTTCGTCGCCTTGTAAACTCTCTAATCGCAAGTCAACTCCAGGCGGCATTTGAGGAACTGGTTCTACTGTCATCTGAAGATCACTGGGTAAAGGTGTATGTTGACGCTTTAAAACACGCTTGACTCCTGCTTTTGCTCTTTCAACGAAACTTAGTGTTGGGTTTTTTCCTTCAACCTGGCTTGCGTCTTGAACCATAATTAGTATAAGTATAATGTTTTATATTTAGATTCTTTGTTATTCATATCTTATTGCCTCTACCGGTTCTAGGTTAGACGCTTTCCTTGCTGGTAGAACTCCAAAAATTATCCCTATTGCGCTTGAGACTCCCAGTGCAAGAAATACCGAAGGTAAATCGATATAAGCCGGGAAAAAATTTTGAACTAGCAATACTCCTGCAAAAGCTAAACCTAAACCCAGTGTTCCTCCTATAATCGATAAGCATACTCCTTCAACTAAAAATTGAAAAAGTATGTCTTTTTTTCTTGCTCCGATTGCCCGCCTAATTCCAATCTCTCTTGTTTTATCCGATACTGTTACATACATAATATTCATTATTCCGATCCCACCGACCAAAAGAGAAATGCTGGCAATGGCAATTAATACGATATTCATGATCCCGAAGATTGAGTTTACTACCGAAAGAATTTCAGTCGGTTCGACGATGCTGAAATCATCTTCTTCGTACCTTCTTAACATTTCCTTAGATATGTCATCTTTAACCTTAGCTAAAGACACACCCTCTTCCGTTTTAATTGCAAAACGGATAAACTGTTTGTCCGGATTGAAAAGAAAACCAGTCGTATACGGCCCAAAAAAATAAGAATCATAGTCCGGTCCTCCAAAACCCCCGCCCCCTTTACTCTTGATGACACCAACAATCGTAAAATTTACATTATCTATGGCAACTTTTTTGTCCATTGCCTCTATAATTGATCCAAAAAGTTTTTCAGCAATCTTTGGGCCGGCGACCAAGACTTTGGATTTTTTTTCGATATCTGTATTATCAAAAAATCTTCCCTTATCTACTGTGAATCCTGTAATATCGAAAAAATCATCGGAAGTAAAAAAAATGCTGACAAATTCCGATTTAAGCGTTCCCTTTGCTTCTCCTGATTTTGATGATAGTGGGGCAATTCCAGTGATATTTTTGACTCTCTTTAATCTAATAAGATCCTTGACGTCAAAACGATTACCTAACAAGGATGAAGTGCCAAACCCTCCTCCCTCCAAGATTTTTCCCGGAGCTATAAACAACGTGTTCTTTCCTAAAGCATCGAATTGATCGGAAATATATTTTTTCAATCCTAATCCTAAAGCCGTCAACATGATAACGGCAAAAACCCCTATCATTATTCCAAGTGAAGTTAAAAAAGTTTGCAGTTTGCTCCTTTTAAAATCTTCAAGAGCCGTTCTGATAATAAATAAAAAGTAATACATATAAGCCTTACGTCATTGCGAGGAGTGTAAACGACGAAGCAATCTCATTATAACGGGATTGCTTCGCTTCGCTCGCAATGACAAGCTAATCTTTATTTCATTATTTTTCCGTCTCGGACATTAACAATCCTTTTTGCATATGAAGCTATATCCACCTCGTGGGTAACTACGGCTATCGTCAGCTTTTCTTTCTCATTTAATAATTTTAAAAGCTCCATAATTCCCTTCCCTGTTTTGCTGTCTAAATTACCCGTTGGTTCATCAGCCAAAATTAACTTTGGTTCCATAATCAAAGCCCGAAGAATTGCCACTCTTTGCTGTTGTCCTCCTGATATTTTATTAGGATAAGAGTTTCTTTTTTCATAGAGACCGAATTTTTTTAACAAATCAATCGCTTTGTCAGTAGGATCGTAGTCTATCTTTTTTCGGGCATATACAGTAGGTAAAAGAATATTCTCTAACACTGTCAATTTTGGTATTAGATTAAACTGCTGAAAAACAAAACCGACGAATTCATTGCGAAGCGTTGAGATTTGATCATCATCCAGTCTTGATATTTTTTTATTTTGAATTATTATTTCTCCCCTGCTTGGTTTATCTAGTAAGCCGATTAGATGCATTAAGGTTGATTTACCGCTCCCTGACGGACCGATGATTGAAATAAACTCTTTTTCTTTTATCTCCAAAGTTGCGTCTTTTAAAGCGAAGAAAGTAGTTTCTTCATCTATCTTGTAGCTTTTGCTTACATTTTCTAGCCTAATCATAGATCACATCGCCTGCAGATAATCCATTTTTAATGATCACTGTTCCACCAATTTCCTCATCTGTTTCTACATATTTTTTCACTTCTTTCCCTTCTTTGTTAACTTTTACATAACTTCCTTTTCTGTCTTTTTTAATAAAACCCGATGGAACGGCTAAAACATTTTTTCTTTCTTTTAGATTAATGTCCAGATCGCCAGTCATTTTCATTTTTAAAGGTAAACTCATCGCCTTATCATTCAATTGGAATTTCAATTTATATACTGTTCCGGTTTCGTCTTCTTTAGGGGTAAAAGAAATATGGGAGAGGGTTCCGCTGAATGTATCGTCCGGATAGGCGTCAAAAGATATCTCTCCCACCTTGCCCTGCTCAAGCCTGACAACATCTGTCTGATCTGCCGTGGCTGAAAAATAAAGCGTATTCGGATTTATAATTTCAAACTCTGCCTGCGCTGGAGTGATGTTTACCCCGGCGTACGGAGATCCGATACTAACCACGATTCCCTCGATCGGCGAAACAAGATAAGAATATTCTATTGCCAGATTTTTCAACTCAACATCGATAACAGAGTTATTTAAATCAAATTGAGCTTTTTCTAAAACTCTCAAAGCTTCTCTTCGCGCGTCTTCACTCAAACCTCCCGAATATTTAATTTGGCTATCCTGAAGCTCCTGATCAAAATCAAGTCGCTCATTGACAAATGTGTTTAAATATTTTTTGAGATTTTGTTGAACCTCTCTTTGATCAAGCGACGCCACACCCTGAAACTTTTTGACATAATCTCCCTCTTTAACGCCAACCCAGGCCAACCTTCCCGAAGACTGAAAACGTAATGTAACATGTTCTTCTGCATCGATCTCACCTGATAAAGAAAGTTCGTCTTTTAACGTCTGTCTTTTAACCGTATAAGTAGTTTTTTCGTTTTTAGCCTTTAACTCTGTCGTCTTTCCTTGATAAAAAATTAATCCCCCAACAATCAGAATTACAATTAAAAAATACCATCTTTTCTTTATTATTTTAATCATGTATTTATTAATACTACTCTTTTTAACTTACTTTGAAAAGAAGGAGGTCCAATCGGAGACAGGCATCACGTTTTGCAGACTGAAATTCCAAGCGTACAGATAAATTGCTGGCAGGAGTATAACCAGCGCCATTAAGAATTTTTTCGAGGTAAAAAATTTCTCCAGTGCTATCACGGCTATCGGCCATAATGGTAAACTATACCTGCCGATGTCTCTATGTTGGACAAATATCGTAGCTGCAAAAAATATTAGACTAAAATAAAAAAAACTCCTGTATTTTATTTCCTTTAATGAAATAACTGTAATTAGATAGAGAAAAAAATAAAATAAAATATCTTCCAGCCAGGCTGTTCCCACCCATCTACTGTTTGAGTTAAAAACAGCAAAGGGCGCGACCAAATGAATATTATCTCCCGAATGAAAGTAAGCGAAAAAATCCTTATATTGGATTTGGTAAAAGTAAAAAACAAGGAACAATCCCAAAGGGATAACAAGAATATATAACCAATCCCAATTTATTGTTCGAGCTTGTCGAGAACTTACCAAATTATTTCTTCTCGACTCCGCTCCGCGTCGCTCGAAGAATAACTTTTCTCTGAATATTAAAAGATAAGTTATAAATAACAAAACTCCTGGAGTCTTTGTCATAGCAGCTAACCCACCAAACAAACCTGCATACAAATACTTTTCTCTCTCAAAGAAAAAGAGTGATAAAAGAATTAAAAGTATAAATAAACTCTCTGGAGCCCCGATTGATCTAACAATCAAAAACCTCGGTAGCATGAGAAAAACAGATGTAAGCAATATCGGATTTTTAGTCAGCTTAAACTGCTTCACAAGGTAATAAAAAAATAAAGCTAAAATGCTTGTTGAAAGAATATTTACGAATATTGAGGACTTGGAATAATTGAAAATTGGAGCAAATAAACGAATTAATAACGGATATAAAGGCAGATGTGCTGCAAAATACTTGTTGTCAAATCCTATATCCAAAATAAATCTCTCAATCTGAGAGGGATTATATAAAGTTTTAGCCGCAACAGCGTACAACGGCCCGTCATAGTGTCTATATATATAAAGAAAATTAGAATTGGGAATAGATAAGCCTAACCATGAAGTAGCCCTAAACAAAAACGGTGCCCAAAAAATGAGTGTACTTATCAAAACAATCCCGATTACGGTAAAATATGGAATTAATATGTCCTTGCGCATTAGAGTTATTTTACCAATTCTAATCATTTTGTTCGCTGTTTTTCTTCGATTCTATAAATTTGAAGACTTCGCCATGTTTTTGGGAGATCAAGGAAGAGACGCAATCATAATAAAAAGAATTATCACCTTCGAACATTTTCCGGCGATTGGAGCCCCAAGTTCGCTTGGGCAAATTTTCTTAGGTCCTTTTTACTACTATTTAATCGCTCCGTTTCTCTTATTTTTTAATTTCAAACCCGTTGGACCGGCAGTTGGAGTCGCTGTATTCAGCATTTTAGGACTAATCGCTTCTTATGTAGTAATCAGAAAGGAAACGAATTATCTAGTCGCTTTAATCTTTACCATCTTTCTAACTTTCTCCGCTGTCAATATCCAGTTTTCCCGCTTCTCGTGGAATCCAAACTTGCTCCCAATTTTTTCCTTCTTCACACTTTATTTTTTTTATAAAACAATTACAACAAAGAACAAGCTACATGCAGTTTTGTTCGGATCATTCCTTTCCTTTTCTATCCAACTACACCATTTAGCCTTATTATTGTTTTTACCAATTGTACTATCCTATTTGTCATTCCGAGCGAAGTCGAGGAATCTCTTACACGCTGATGTAAAAGAGATTTCTCCACGCGCTTCGTTTGGTCGAAATGACATCGAGAAAATATTTATTTCTCTTATCTCCTTTCTTTTTTTCTCCCTTCCTCTTATTATCTTCGATCTCCGTCATAATTTTTTAAATACACGAAATTTCATAAATTTTTTTACCGAGGGAAATCCAACCGACCATGAACAACTTTTTAGCAGATTTTTAGAAATAAATCGATCCTTCTACTTACATGTTCTACAGCTCAATATGAATCATTACATAGCTCTTTTCTTAACGATAGCTATCATTTTTTTAATCGTCAAAAAACATCTTTCTCCAAAATTCTTATTTATATATCTTCACGCTTTTAACTTTATTTTTTTTATAGTAGTTTTTAGTTTTTTTAACAGCAGCCGGAATGCTCATTATTACAGTTCAATTTATTTAAGTTTTTTTCTTGTTTTATCTTGGATCATAACCAATATTGTTAAAAATAAAACAGTGCAATTTTTTGTGCTATCTTTAACGGTTTTAACTTATATCTATCTTAACTTTAAAAGTCTCAACTATCTTTTTTTAAAAACTGGAAACAATCAGATTAAAAAAGCAGAAACAATCGCTCTTAGCATGCTTAAAGAGAATCCTCTGATTCCTTTTCAAACTATTGCCCTACCATATGTTGAGACCGACGGCCACATCAGATACTTTTTGGAGTTAAATGGTAAAAGACCGCTTCCCGCCGATACCCTTGAAGAACCAAAAGAATTATATGTGCTCTGTTTTGAAAAGGATTGTCAGGTATTGGGAAATCCTCAATGGCAAATAGCGGCCTTCAAAAAGGCTAAAATTGATAAAATATGGACTGTGGAAGGAATAAAAATATATAAGTTAATCCACATTAACAACTAATGAGGATTATCCCGAATTTATTTCGAGATCTATTCTGTCATTCCCGCGGAAGCGGGAATCCAGAATGCTCAATTATATAGATTCCCATTTTCATGGGAACGACAATAAACAATGAGTATCTCACTGATTATTCCCTGTTACAACGAAGAGGCCAATATCCAAAAAGGTGTATTGGATAAAATCGGCAACTTCACAAGAAATGACGATCGGTTCATTGAAGTATTGATTGTCGACGACGGATCAGACGATCATTCAAAACAAATTATAAAGCAAAAGTATTTACCGCAATTCTCAAAGTTCAAACTCATCGAAAATAATCATCAAGGTAAAGCTTTCGCGATTATGACAGGAATCAAACTCGCAAAGAGCGACTACGTCATGTTCTCAGATATTGATCTCGCCACACCCATTGAAGAAACAGAAAAACTTATTGATGAAATCAAAGAAGGATATTCAATTGTTATAGGTTCAAGAAAAAGTCAACGAGTAGGAGCTCCGATGTTAAGAAAAATAATGTCAATTGGTTTCATCGTAATCAGAGATCTTATTATTGGTCTTAAAGGCATTAGAGATACACAAAATGGCTTCAAAATATTTGAAAAAAATGCAGCGCTTAAAGTAATAGATAAACTGAAAGTATTTCATGATAAAAGAAAGGCGGTTGGTTCATCTGTCACTGCAGGTTTTGATTTGGAGTTTTTATTTTTAGCTCTTAAACTTAGCTACAGAATAAAAGAAGTTCCAGTTACTTGGCTTCATGTAGAGACTAAAAATGTTAATTTTATCAGAGATTCCCTTGAGACATTGATAGATATTTTTAAAATTAAATATTATGACCTTCTTCATAAGTATTAATCCGCTCCCCCCCGTCATTCCGAGGGAGCGAAGCGACCGAGGAATCCAGCGAAAGCGTAATTACGACTTGCCTTCGGCAGGGCTAGATCCCTCGACTGTGCTCGGGATGACGAAAGAAGATTAAAAAATGAAAAGAATAATAATAGAACTAACAATTTTATTAATGGTTTCATCTTTCGTCATTTTTTTCCAATTCAATCAAGTTCCAAAAAAACTCTCTTGGGATGAGGTGGAATTTACAAGATTAACATTATCGCTCGATAATAAACCCTATACTCCTTATAGCCGACTTGCAACCGGACACTCGACTTTATATTTCTATCTAATCCTTGCTTCTTTTAAAACTTTTGGTATGACAAATTTTGCTTTAAGATTTCCCTCAGCCTTATTTGGCGTAACTAACGTTTTGATTTTTTATTTAATATCAAGAATTGCTTTTAGCAAAATCACCTATTTCCCTAAAAATTTTCTCCGGATTACTTTAATTCCTTTTCTCCTATCGCTTATCCTTGCTTCTTCCCGCTGGTATTTTAATTTTGCCCGTTTTTCATTCGAGGCAACATTCCTTATGTTTCTCGAATTAACTTCAATTTATTTTTTATTTAAATTTTTTACGGTTTCCAATGTCATCCCGAACTTGTTTCGGGATCTGCTATCTAAAAATCAGATGCTGAAACTAGTTCAGCATGACAAAAAACACTCAATAATCTATTTAATTCTTTCTGGTATCTTTTCCGGGCTAGCCTTACTTTCCTACTATCCGGGAAGAATTTTTTTTCTTTTGCCACTCGTATTTTTCTTCTTTTACTCCTCAAAGAAATTGGTCAAAAAAAGTTCCATCATTTTTTTACTAACCGTTTCATTGGTTGCTTCACCACTTTTAATTTACCTAACCTCCCACAAAGATCTAAGGATAAAGGAGCAACTTTTTCTTACCGATAGAGAGTTAAACTTTCAGCAGAAATTGTCTTATTTTGGTAATAATATTGCAAAGTTAACGCTTATGTTTAATTTAGAAGGAGATCTCAACGGTAGGCATAATTATCCCGGCAAGCCAATCTTCAATCCCGTAGTCGGAGCTTTTTTTCTATTAGGATTTCTTGTGACTGTTTTACATCTCAAAAATTTTTATAATCAATTATTCTTCATTTATTTTATTTTAAGTTTAACGCCTGCGTTATTTACCTACCCGATGGAAAATCCTAATAGTTTAAGGACATATACTGCGATTGTCCCTTCGATATATTTTGTCGGAAATGGTTTGACATATCTTTTACAGTCTGAACAAAAATCAAAAATACTGTTATTTGGAGCTATTATTTTTTTACTAGTTTTATTTGCGTTATCATCTTTATATGACTTACGAACTTATTTTCTTTATCAAAGACTTGTTTTTAATAAATCGTTTGAACTCAACGGTACAATTCAACGTATATTGAATTTAAAATTATGGGAAAAAACACAATCGCTTTGATTTTACCGACTATTTTGTTAATTTTTTCTTTTTTATATCTCTTTTTTGTAATCCTGCAAAACAGAGAGCTTTATCTAGAAAAATTCGATCCTAAACTCTACGAAAAAAAATATAATCAATCCCAATGGGTTGTACCTAATTCAAAAAATGTAATCTCTGATGAAGACTTATTTACGTACGTAGGCTACAGATACGTCAAAGGTTTAAATCCCATCCTTATTAATCCAGAAACAGCCCATCTGGGCAAATACTTAATTGGGTTATCGATTCTATTATTTAACAACCAAAGAGTAATGTCTTTAGCCGTAGCATTTCTGTCTCTTTTTGTTATATCTCATATTGTTTATTTTTCGACAAAGTCTTATTTTGCCTTATCAATCGCAGTTTTCTTAACCGTCGTAAATACTTCATTTACCGATCAGCTTATTCACGCTCCGCAGCTTGATATTTATCAACTTTTATTTTTTCTGCTTTTTATCATTTTTTTTCTCATCTATAAAAAAGTTGGATTTAAACTATTTTTATTTTCTGCTGGTTTATCTCTGGGATATTTCATTTCAACCAAATTTTTTTTAGTAGGTTTTATCATTATGAATATAATGTTGCTTGCCTATTACTTTTTTAGCAAAACAGGTATTAAAAAAATATTTATTGAGCTAGCCGTATTGAATCTAATCTCACTTTCAACCTATGTTTTTACTTACATTGGATATTTCATATTGGGAGGAACTTTCCGAGGTTTTTTGGGTGTCCAGAAATATATTTTTGTTTTTTATGAAAGTTCGAAAATAGAGATTTCAAAACTGCTTGGTAGTTATCTTCATCTTATCTTCTTTAACAATTGGAGATATTGGACCGATGGATATCCAATAATTCACTATCAATACTGGTCAATACTCTGGCCTGTAGTTTTTATCTTAGGACTTTTATCCGCATTTAAATTATTGCTAGATAAAAAAGCCAGAAAAGATGATTTGACTGTATTGTTGACAAGTTTTTTAATCGTTTATAATCTTTTCCTTTTCATTACTCCCATTTATCCCCGATATTTGCTTCTACTTTTTGTGCCTCTTAACATTCTTGTTGCAGTTTACTTTGGTAGAATTTTAGAACGTGTCATTCCGAACTTGTTTCGGAATCTGTTTCGTCATTCTGGCTTGTCCAGAATCAGATCCTGAAATAAATTCAGGATGACAAAAGTGAATTAAATGAGAATTAAGCTAAAAAATGTAATTAAAGATCATTTACTACTGATTTTTTTTCTTTCTTTTTATTTTTTTGCTCTTGGCTTTAAACTAATTTCTCACCCAACCCCTTTTTATGACTGGGATGAATCAATTAATGTACAGGTTTCAAAAGAAACTATTGAAAATAAATCCTTAGTTCCTCTCTGGCAAGGAAATTACTGGCTCGACAAGCCTCCATTTCCTTTTCTATTTTTTGGAATTATTATGAAGCTTACTCCATTTATTCAACCTGAAATTTCTCTTCGTTTGATTTCACTATTCTTGTCTATTATTGCTTTAATTTTCATTTACATTATCTATTTAAAAGCTGTTAATGTAACCTCCGAGGTTAAAGAGGAGCGGAGCGACGGGAAAACCTCGGAGGTTGGTAAAGTTATGGCTTTTCTAACTGTAGTAATAATAGCTTTTACTCCTATCTTTCTCCAGCGTTCACAAATTTTGAACTTAGATGTATTTCTTCTTATCGGATGGCTTGGGTATCTTTTATTCGTTCAAAATTTTTGGCTAAGCTTATTTTTTCTCACCATCGCAGTTCTTACAAAATCTCTAATTGGTTTTTATCCTATTTTAATCACCCTTTCATACCAAACTTTTACCACCCTTCTGTCATTTCGAGCGAAGCGTAGCGAAGTCGAGAAATCTCTTTTCAAGCGAACATTGGTGAAAATATTTAGCCAAATGGCCATTTTATCAATTTGGTATTTGGTTATGTTCTTCTTCTTCGGCAAAGATTTTTGGCAACAACACATCATCGAAACTCATTTTAGAAGAGTCACCGCTTCAATTGAGTCTCATTTTGGTCAGAGAACTTATTATATCGATTTAATGATTCAACAATTAGGTATATTCTTTTGGATTTCATTATTGGGTTTAGTTTTTGTCATTTATAATGCTCTCTCTGTCATTTCGACCCTGAGCATCTCGAAGGGGAGAAATCTAGCGAAGCGTAAAAATTATGTATGGATTTTATATTCTTTATTTTTATTCCCTTGGTTCATTTTCTTAAATCTCACCAAAACCAAAATCTTCTGGTATCTTTATCCAGCCATCCCCCAGTTAGCCTTTCTTTCTGTCTATCCATTGACCCTTTTGTCACACCCATTACCTTTTGTGTCATTCCCACGAAAGTGGGAATCCAGTAGTTTATTAAATAGATTCCGTATCAAGTACGGAATGACAATTATAGGAATAATAATTCTAAGTTACATTTTCTACCAGAACTTCGTCAAAACCAACTTATTTACAACCTTCTATTCCAAACCCGAAGATCATTATCGTCTGGCGTTATTTGCTAAAGATCGTTGCAATTCACTTTCTATTCTGGTTGGAAAAGAAACTCGCGATGCAACAAAAACTCTTGAGAAATTAGGACTTACGATAACTTCCACCAAACAATGGGGCGACCATCCTTCAATCGTTTACTATTTTGGGAAAAAAGTAGACTTTTATTATGATAAAACCCTTCTGGCAAAAAACCTAACTTCAATTTCTAAGAACAATTGCTTAGCAATCCAAACAAACGATTTGGATTTAAATCCGGAAAATAAGCAGTTTAACCTAGTAAAAAATTTTAACTCAATATATCTGTTTAAGCGATAGTATAATAAGCTAAACTATGTTTGATATTTTTGCAGTAATTTCCTGGGTCAAAAAAAGCTTCTCTAAAAAAGACTTCTTTTTTATTCTCTTCTTGTTAATTGTTTACCTCTCAACAAGGTTATTTCATCTTGACAAATTTCCTATATTTTCTGACGAAGGGATCTATATTCATTGGGCTAAGGTCGCTTGGCACGACGCATCCTGGAGATTTATTTCGCTGACCGACGGAAAACAACCTCTTCAGACTTGGGGGCCTATCCCTTTTTTAAAGCTCTTTCCGGATAATGCACTACTTGCTGGAAGACTCTTTTCGGTTGCGACCGGTTTTGCCGGCTTAGTCGGCATGTTTACGCTCCTCTATTATCTTTTTAATAAGCGGGCTGCCATTATCGGAAGTTTTATTTATGTTTTTACTCCCTACTTTCTTTTCTACGACCGTTTGGCTTTAGTTGACTCTGCTGTAAATGCTGGTTTCATCTGGATTTTTTTTCTTTCGATTTTACTGTTAAAAACATTAAGACTTGATGTTGCTTTGATCTTCGGACTAGTAACCGGTTTCTCACTGTTAGCTAAATCATCTATCAGAATTTTCTTAGCGCTATCAGCTCTTTCTCCAATTCTAATGATTGAAAAAAATATTAAAAAAATTTTCTCTAAATCTATTAACTATTATTTATTATTTATTGTTTCCTCTTTGTTGTCGCTTATAATCTACAATGTCCAGCGACTTTCTCCTTTTTTTCACTATGTCTCTTTAAAGAATAAAACATTCATCATGACTTTTGCTGAATTTAAACAAAATCCTTTCGCCTCATTCTTCCATAATATTCAAATCATCCCGGAATACGTAATAAATGAATCAGGTTTTGTCTTGGTAATTTTTGCGCTTCTTGGTTTATGGAAATTATTTAGAAGTGATAAAAATTTAAGCTTGTATCTTGCTTCTTGGATCTTGCTCCCATTTTTCGCTATCGCTTTTTTTTCCAAAGTCATTTTTCCCAGATATCTAATCTTTTTCGGAAGTATATTCGTCATCTTATCAGGCTATTTTATTGCTAATTTAAAAAAAACACTTACAACTCTTGTGTCTTTTGTCTTGTTGGTATTCTTTTTTTTCTACTACAACTATACGATTCTTTTTAACTATCCTATGATCCCCTTTCCGGAGATAGACCGCGGTCAATACATCGAGGGAGCAACGGTTGGAATAGGCGCTAAGGAAATAGTTGACTTCGCGCGGGAAAAATCAAAAGACAGACAGGTAATCCTACTTGCTGAAGGAAATTTTGGCTTGATCGGCGACGTACTTGACGTCTTCACAAAACCCGGAGACAAAATCTTTATTAAGGGCTACTGGCCTCTGGATGAAAAAGCTCTATTCGAAAATCAAAAAGAACTGGAAAAAAATTACGTTTATGTCGTTTTTGCTCAAAGAAGAGATTTTCCTACCGAATGGCCGATTAAATTTATCAGGAGATTCGACAAACCGGGTAATAAATCAACCATCTACCTTTTTGAACTGACGCAATAATTCTTATTGCGTCATCCTGAACTTGATTCAGGATCCATATTATCATTCCCGCGAAAGCCAGGTTACAGTACTGTACCTGGCGAAAGCGGGAATCTAAAACATACTGGATCCCCGATCAGGTCGGGGATGACTTGAGATGACTAAATAAACTCAAAAAGACTAAAAAAAAAGTAGCAAACGATAACAAATCAGCAATTTTTCTCACAATTGTATCCTGAAAAACAAATTTAAGAACATCATTTCCAGTCGGAATACTGACTGTTATCAGCTTAAAATCATTATTATCATTTATTTTTATTTGCTGATTTTTTAAATACGCTTTCCAACCGGGAAAATTATATGTATTTAACCTAAAAGTTAATGGAGATTTTGCATCAATGGAAAACTCTTTCACTTGAAATTTATTTTTAAGCATTGACACCTCTCCTTCACCGGAAATAATTTCATACGGCTTTTTTGGCAGATCTTTTTTTTCTATTGCAAGTAGAGTCGTACTTAATTCTGACTTTTTGGTTTTTACATCTTTTGGCACAAATTCATAAGAAGTTCTGCTTATTCTCCATGAAATCTCTTCGAAAGAAGTTCTCTCTTTGTCGTTGGTAACGATGTATGTCTGCGGTCTAAAGTATTTTTGATAAGTAAAAATTGTAAACGCAATTATTATAGCTACTATAGATTGACTCATAGCTCTTCTCCACCTGTCAGGTGTAATGGACTGTTGCAACAATCTAAATAGAAAATAAATAAAATAACCTCCTGTAATTGAAATAAAAATATTTACAAATGTTAAAAACCGCCAGGGAAACTGTAGATACCAGAGATATTTAACTCTATCCCAGATAAAAGAAGAATATTCTGTTGTCATAAACAAACTGAACAACAAGAGAAAAATAAAGAAATAAAAATACCGAATATAGTTGTCATCGCGAACGAAGTGAAGCGATCTCAAAAAGGGATTGCCACGTCCCGCCTTTGGCGGGACTCGCAATGACATTATTGTTATATAAATAATAGACAGAATAATTGATCCTAAAACTAATCCAATATGGATTTTGCCTAACTGAAATGTCATTCCGTCTGACAGCCCTACTCCCGACCCACCATAACCCCACGGTGAGTAGATAAATTGCTGGGGATAAATGTAATGAAGTCGATAACTAGCTAACTCGGAAATCAATATTCTATCTACCAATGTATATTTTCGTTCCAATAAAGAAGGCAACCAAAAAAAAGCAGATAACGAAAGACCCACGCCTAAACTTAGTATGAATAACTTAATGAATTTCCATCTGAATCTTAATTTCAGCAGATAAAATAAAAAGAAAAAACCAACAAAGATAAAAGTAGGCAAAGCAATCAAAGGATGTATAAGAACGATTAGGGCTAAAATAACACCAAATAGAACCGATCGTTTAGGATTTAGTTTTTCTTGGAGATTATCTAAAGTTAAAAAAACAAAAGGAAGAATTGCCAAACTAAAAAACTCTGCCAGGGCACCTCTTACGTAGATCAATGTCGCGTGATAGAAAAAATAAGTAAATAAAGCAGCGCTCAAAAAAGCCGACAATTTGTTTGTGAATTTTCTTAAAAGTAAGTATATTCCAAAAGCTCCAATATAAAATCCCAAGATAGAGGTTAACTTAACGGCCCAGATCAAAGAAAATCCCATTAGGTGAAACGTTTCAGCAACATAATAAACAAGCGGAGGATAAAAATTATACAGAGGATATCCGAAACCGAACCCAAGTCCGTCAACCCACCTCGGATAGAGATATCCCTGTCTTAAACCTTGATCTAATAAAAATAACCTAACAATATGCTGATCGTCATGCATTGAAAAATATTGGCTGTTCAAAATCCGAATGAAAGCTGGAATTGTTATAATAAAAAGAAGCATCAGATCAATTATTATTGATTTTGCCTTATGCATAAGCAGATTATAACAAGTATAATGAGTCTATTTTTCCAGAGCGGTTATTCAGCTTTTTTGGGATTGATCGCTAATCTCATACTTACAATTCTTCTTACACCCACAATATTCGGTATGTACATTACTGTTTTATCTATTATCTCTCTTCTTAATTATTTTTCTGACATCGGACTTGCCGCCTCCCTCATTCAAAAAAAAGAAATAACAGACGATGATATTAAGACAACTTTTACCATTCAACAAATACTTATATTAACGCTCATTGTCATAGGTTTTTTTGCAACTTCATCTATTAGGAAGTTTTACGACCTTCCGGTTGAAGGAATTTATCTTTTTTGGGGACTTTTATTGGCTTTTTTTATCTCTTCGCTCAAAACTATTCCTTCGATCTTTCTGGAAAGAAAAATTCAATTTCAAAAAATCGTCCGAGTTCAGATCATAGAAAATACGGTTTTTTATCTATTGGTAACAACATTGGCATTATTAAATTTTGGCGTTATGAGTTTTACCTACGCGGTTATAGCCAGAGCAGTAATTGGGTTAATAGCAATGTACTCAATTTCTTTTTGGAAACCTGGCTTTGGCATATCAAGAAAAAGCTTGAAAACACTTCTTTCCTTTGGCATTCCTTTTCAAGCAAGCTCCTTTTTAGCATTATTCAAAGACGATCTTATAACTTTATTTTTAGGGAAAGTTTTAGGTTTTGAAGGATTAGGTTATATAGGTTGGGCAAAAAAATGGGCAGAATCTCCGATTAGAATTATTATGGATAATATTAACCGTGTATTATTTCCAGTTATCTCAAGAATACAAAACGATAAAGAAAAAATAGCTAGACTCATCGAAAAACTACTTAACTATCAAACTTTATTGCTTGCTCCAACGTTGGCTGGACTGGCGATTATGATGAATCGATTCATTGGAATAATACCTAGATATAATAAATGGGAACCCGCGTTGCCTTATTTTTATATTTTTATAGCAGCTTCTTTTTTCTCTTCCTACTCTACTCCGTTCATGAATCTATTCAATGCGCTCGGAAAAGTTAAATTAACATTTTCTTTTATGTTTTTTTGGACCGTCGCAACTTGGCTGCTTACACCTTTATTTACTCGGATGTTTGGCTTATACGGATTTCCTATTAATCAACTCATTCTCTCACTTACGTTCGCAGTCGTTTTATATATAGCTAAAAAGGAAGTTTATTTCAGATTTTTACATTCGGTTTATAAACCTTTAATCGCAACAGCAGTAATGGGAGGAATAACGTTATTTATAATTAATTCTATTGTGATAACCTATCCCTTGCTCATTCTGACTGTTTTAATTTCTGCTTTAATTTACTTTATAATACTGCGGTTTATGTTTAAAATTGACCTGATAGAAGAATTAAAATTTATATTGACTAAAAAATGATCCCAATAAGTGTAATTATAGTTGTCAAAAATAATCCGCCTCATTTCTTTGAAACATTGGAATCTATCAAAAGTTTTGTTTCAGAGATAATTATTGGCGATATTGATATTGGAAATGACTATAGAAAAAGGCTGTTGGAAAATAAAAAAGTAAAAATTATTCCGTTACCGTCAACTGTTACTTTTGCCGACCTGATAAAAGAAGATTTAAAAAAGCAGGCAAAGGGTGAATTTATCCTTTACCTCGATCCCGATGAAATCTTTCCAGTTAAAATTATCTCTTATCTTTTATCTAATATCAATAAATTTGATTATTATTCGTTTCCTAGAAAAAATATAATCTTCAACAAATGGATTCAACATTCCCGCTGGTGGCCGGACTACCAACTGAGATTGTTTAAGAAAAATTCTGTTATTTGGCCAAAAGAGCTGCATCCTATTCCCAGAGGGGAAGGTAAAGAATTCAGATTTGAGGCAAAAGAAGAAAACGCCATCCTACATTATAATTACGATAATCTTGATCAATATTTCGAAAAAGGAATCCGCTATGCGAAATCAGAAGCCGACTCTCTGATTAAAAGAAAAGGAAAGTATACATTAACACAAACACTTCAAAAAGCCTCGTCAGAATTTGTAAGCAGGTTCTTTGCATTAGAAGGTTATAAAGACGGAATGCACGGGTTTGCCTTATCAATATTACAGATGTTTTATTATTTTCTGGTTTATTTTTATTATTGGGAAAAGAAAAAATATTCAAATATAGAAAACGGCATTCCGCATAACTTTCAGAAATTTGCACACAATCTACACTTTGAAACAAACTTCTGGTTGATCAAAAAAAATCTGGTTTCATCAACAGAGAAAATAAAACTCAAAATCCAGAACAGGTTCTTAAAATTATTCGGGTCTTAGTGTCATTCCCGATCTAATCGGGAATCTATATAATTTTCTGGATTCCCGCCTCCGCGGGAATGACAATTCTTGTTAATGACAAAAATAATCAATTACGTAAAAACTAATAAACTATTATTTCTCTTATTTTTATTATTCATTTTAATCCGCCTACCTCTTCTTGACCAAATCAATCTCCTACCTGACGAGAAAGACACCATATTATCCGGCTGGTCCATAGCAAAAACTGGCAGGGATCTTTTTGGTAAATCATTCCCACTCGTATTTGAAAACATCAGTCCTAATAATCCGTTATCTGCCATATACTTCTCCGCTTTATGGTTTTTATTTATACCAATCAAGACTGTATTCCTATCGAGATTACCCTTTGTTCTAATATCTTCCCTTATTGTTTTTATCTCCTATAGTCTAATTGTAAAAATTGCTGGTGATGAAAAAAAAGCTATCGTCACAACTGTTATTTTATGCTTCAATCCATGGATATTTCACCTGACCAGGCTAGCCCTTGATATACCTCTTGCCATAGTTTTTCTTTTTGCTGGAATTCTTCTTTATTTAGAAAAGAGAAAATTTCTTGCACTCACTTTATTTTTTCTGACAGCTTTTACATATCAGGGGGCACGCATTCTTATACCTTTCCTTTTAATTTATTTGGAGTTATTTTTCTTAATTAATCCCGACTTAACCGGCATCAAAAAAAGATTCTGGAAATCTTTTCTACCTAACTCTGTAAAAAATCTGATCTTCTTCATCTTTGTTTTCGCATTTATTACTTCTCTTGAGCCTTCAATAAGCAAAACCCGACTATCTGAAATAATTTTTTTCGATAACGAGAAAAATGCCCGAGTTGTAGACTTTAAGAGAAATACAAGCATTGCTTCTCCACTTGTAAGGCGTTTTTTTGATAACAAATTAAGCGTATCTATTGACGAAATTATCCTAAATTTTACAAAAGGTCTTGATTTAAGCTATCTATTTAAAACCGGCGACTACAGTCCTATCAATGGTAATGCTACAACAGGACAATTTTTGTTTATTTTTATAATTTTTTATTTTCTTGGAATTATTTATTTAGGAAAAAAAGGTTCTCGTAATGATTTTTATATTTTAGGCTTTATTCCTCTTGGAACGATTCCTGCATTATTGAGTACACATGGACTCACCTTTTCAATACGTGGAGTGCTTTCTTCTATCGGATTTAGTTATCTAATATCTTTAGGGGTTATTTTTTTGGCCCAAGGAATCAAAAATTACAACCTAAAAAAATATTCACTCATCTTCTTAGGAGGAGTATTTTTTATAAATGTTATATTTTTTGTATACGGTTATTACTTTAGAAGACCTATCACTGTTGGAGAATTGTTTTATGAAAATGAACGCCAATTATCTTTATTTTTACTAAAAGATGATAATCCTTATACCATCTATCACCAGTTACCTCATAATGCCTTTTTGAGTTATATTTTCTTTAATAATGAAAATTTAGATCTCAAGGAAGTCCAAAACAATCTGGCAAAAAAAAATTACTCTTATAAAGAAATCACATTCAAGAAATGCAATCATAAAGTTAACTACCTCAAATTAAGGAAAGCTATAATCCACGAAGTCTGTGTTGAAAAAGATAATTACGATATATTAAGTGATATCAACAATCCCAATGTAAAGTATCGAATTCCTTATAAAGATTTTTCGCAAAAGTTTGCTTATTTTATTCTTGAGTAGATATTTATTGATTTATTCTCGAATATTTTCCTTACATTTTTAGGTTTACACTTTACGACAATTTTTTCAGAATCTAAAAGCCTCCTGATATCATAAATATAATCAACCTCACCAAGAATAGAACAATCCATGTTTTTTAACCTCGCAAACCTTTTTTCATATGGCGCCCCTGTTAACCGAAGCTGTAAAACATTGGCAAAGTAAGTCTGCTTGCCTGAAAATGCCGAAATATAGGCCGTATCCTCATAAGTATACAACTGATTTGGCTTTTGATAGTTTTTCCACTCCTTGTTATATAGAGGAGTCAAAATTATTCCTTCCGGTTGCTTTTTTAGAAATTCAAGCGCCTTCATCTCGTCGACAGAAAGATATGCCGCCCCGGGCGCTACCGCAAAAAGTCTGACTAAATCTATGGAAGTCGGAATTGACAATAACAATATCATAGTCGCTGGAATAATCAAAATTATTTTCCTTGTATTTGTCAAAGTGTAGACCAACTTCGATAGATAAATTGTTAAGAGAAAAATCGCATAAAAGAAGAATTGAATTGTGTTCCACCACTCTGCTTTTTGTACTAAAGTTACTGTCAATAAGATTGAAAATAAAATTGAGAAACATACAGCTATATCGAATTTGTCTCGTTTATTATTTTGTAATGTCATCCCCGACCTGATCGGGGATCCAGTTATTTTTCTGGATTCCTGCTTTCGCCAAGTCAGACTTGGCTTTCGCAGGAATGACACAGTGGCTTTAGTTAATATTATCCCAATGTAAAATAATCCGAAAATTCTCGTCCCAAGATAAAAAAATAAAAACAGAGTCAGGTTTACAAATTCTATCCAGATGAACCTTGGCCCTATTCTTCCCTGTGCTAAAATGTAATATCTCGCATTGGTTAAATCTCGCAGATAAAATTGATTTGGAGTTTCTGTGATTGGGTGAACTAAAGCAAAAGGAGCAAACCCAAAAACCGATCCAGTTTTGAACGATCTAATTGGATCATAGAAAAAAAATAAACCCGTAACAACAAATCCTGCAATCGCAATAAATCCAATTATACTTTTCCTCACATTGTCATTCCGAACTTGTTTCGGAATCTGATTTTTAGATAGCAGATCCTGAAGTAGATTCAGGATGACAAAAATAACCACCATAAAAATACTTATGACTCCACCGTAAAACTTCAATCCCATAATTAAAAAAACACAAATTCCCATTATTAATACATTTTTGACATTCAGATCTTTTTCCTTCATTAAAATCAAAATCACGAGAAAAGGAAGTAAGGAAAAAGCGTATGGTAGATTTGACATCATGTGCATTATCGGCTGTGGGAGCAAGGTTGAAGAACCATTAATTGTTTTATCATGAAATAAAGTCAATAGATACGAGAACGATCCAGCTAGATAACTTAAAAAAAGAAATAAACTTACAAATAAGGAGGAGTCTTTTATTTTTCTTCCAAGAATAATCAGAAGAGTAGTAAAAGCGACGAACCATATAGCTGGCAATAATTTAAAGTAGGAAAGTATAGTTGGAATGCCTATTTTAGAGAGCAAAAAAATAAAAAAATCTAAAAGGTAGTTGTATCCGTATAGGTTTTCTCCGGCAAAAGTCGGGGCTGTAAATGGAAATTTGTTGAATGATACATTTGCTATGGCCAGGTGCCAAATAGCATCATGACCGTGTACCCCCCAGAAATTAATGCCGCAGGCATCCTTAAAACACAAGAAGGTGCCACTCGGAAAAATAATAAGCATGTAGAGTAAAAAGGCAGGTAGGACAATTAAAAGTAAGAATTTATGCTTTCTGATATAATCAAAAACAGATCTCATAAGGAAATTAATTGTCATTCCCGTGAAAACGGGAATCTATCCTGATTTTCATCAGGACAAGTTTAATCTGGATTCCGTATCAAGTACGGAATGACATTTTTTATAATGAATAATAATAAACTGGCAATAATTACAGTAGTCTATGAGAATTATACTGTACTTGATGACTTTCTAGCCAGTCTTCGCAATCAGACTAATAAAAATTATTATCTATATTGTATCGATGTATCGATACATCGATACACGATTAACCTTAAAGGTATTCCAGCAGAAACAGTTTACGCAGAAAACAAAGGATATTCTCATGGAGTAAATATTGGGTTGAAGAAAGCTATTGCTAATAACTTTGAACATTTCTGCATTATGAATAACGATGTTTATTTTAAAGAGGATTTTACTAAAAACGCCCTGGATACAATCTTAAAATATCCATCTTCTATAATTGCTGGAAAAATATATTATGCCCCAACTTTTGAATACCATAAAGATAGATACAAAAAATCTGATTCAGGCAAAGTAATATGGTACGCAGGTGGTTACATCGACCAGGATCATGCGCTTACTCCCCATATTGGCGTCGATGAGATTGACCACGGACAATTTGATTCTTTCAAAGAAATCGAATTCGTAAACGGAGCTCTTATGGTTTATGATAAATCGGTTATAGATAAAGTTGGATTTTGGAACGAAAGCTATTTTCTTTATTTTGAAGATGCAGATTTTTGTGTAAGAGCAAAACGGGCAGGAGTCAAAATATATTATGACCCAAAAACTATTATTTGGCACAAAAATGCTCAATCAACTGGGGGCTCTGGTTCTCAAATTCATCAAGAATATCAAAGGATTAATAGGCTACGCTTCGGTTTAAAATACGCTCCATTAAGAACAAAGCTGCACTTAATAAAAAATTATTTATTAGAATCCATCACGTCATTGCGAGGAACGCAGTGACGAAGCAATTCCATTTTTTTTGAGATTGCTTCGCTTCTTAAATCATCGCTCGCAATGACAAATACGAAATGAATAAAAAAATTCTTATTTTTTTACTACTTGGTCTCATTTTCAGAATTTTTATCAGCTTTCATACCTATAGCGGCGACGTCACAAACCACATGATCTGGGGAGAAACCGCTGTAAAACAGGGTCTTCAGGGATTATACGCTACAGATTTTTATAAGCTTTATGGACATATTTCGCCCAATTATCCTCCGATAGCAATATTTCTCTTCGCCTTTCTTTATTTAGTTAAAGTTTGGATCTACCAATTTGCTTGGTTTCTAAATCTTCACCTACCTGTTTTTCCTTCCAAACTTATCTTTTTTCTCAAAGATTTTGATTACTACCCTTATTTGCTTAAGCTTCCAGCAATTTTATCTGATATCGGAATTGCTTATATAACGTATCTTTTTGCTAAGAAAATTGTCGGAAAAAAGAAATCCACTTGGCCTCTCATCGCTACGTCACTAGTTCTTTTCAATCCTGCTTATTTCTATAACAGCGCGCATTGGGGTCAGACTGATTCTACTCCGCTCTTCTTCCTCTTAACGTCATTTTATACTCTTATTTATCAGAAAAAATATCTAACTTCTGTAATTACTTTCACACTTGGACTTTTGTCTAAGCAAACTGTCGCTATATTCATTCCGCTTTTTTTATTAATTTACTTTGTCATTTCGAGCGAAGCGAGAAATCTAGCGCAGCGTAATTACGTTTCACTAGATTTCTCAGTCGCTTCGCTCCTTCGAAATGACAGAGTGCGGATTTTTATTAAAATGATACTCATTTCTTCCTTTATTTTCTGGCTCTTTTTTCTTCCATTTTATCGGAATGGGAATCTTATCCTTTTTCCACTAACGACTTACTTGAATAAAATTATTCTGGTTTCCGGATTGCCATTCACCACTAATCATGCCTTCAATTTTTGGTATCTTTTAAACGGCTCACGAACAACTCTAGCGTCTTCTAAATTTATCTTAAATATTTCTTATGAAATATGGGGATACTTTATCACAGGAATAATTACTTTAATCACTCTTTATGTTTTAATGTCATCCCTGCGAAAGCCACGTCTGACGTGGCGAAAGCAGGGATCCAGAAAAATACTGGATTCCCGTCTTCACGGGAATAACAATATACAAAACATTTTTTATATAGGGTTTCTTATACCTTTTACCTCTTTTATTTTTCTCACTAAAATGCACGAAAGACACTTAATCCTTACCTTACCATTTCTACTGATCGCAACTTACAACAATAAATTTCTATTAATTTCGTATCTATTTATTTCTCTATTTAATTTCCTCAATGCGTATCACAACTGGTGGTCTCCCCCATTCCCCTTTCTTCAACGACTCCTTTCTTCATCGTTTGTAATCAACTCTTTGACGCTGCTGCTTATAGGTTTTTTCTTTATTTTATTTATTAACTATTTTAAAGAGAATTTCTTACGGGAAAAAAGCAAATAGACTATGTTGATGATTAAAAAAACTCCTATTACCCAATGCTTAATATTGATTTTCTCTAAACTATCCCATCCTCCTAATCTTATATATGGATGATAAGAAACAAGAAGCCCGAAGAAAAAAATGTTTAGTCTATTAACCAGTTGCTCATAAAAAGGCAGAAAGATAAATAGATTAAGAAAATACCAAGGCTGGATTTCTGACTTGAATGATAAATAAACCAAAGCGCCAATTATGCTTATAAAAATGAATTGATTCATTTTTTTCTTATCACGACTTAAGAACAAAAGTGGAAACGTAATATACTTAATCCCCGCCGAGAGAAAAAATATTAATCTTGTAATAAGTTCATCTCGTGTCATTCTGAGGAAGCGTAAGCGACCGAAGAATCTAGCGAAGCGTGATCTTACTCCCGCCAAAGGCGGGATAGATTCCTCCCCCGTCGAGGCGGGGTCGGAATGACGAGAGGGGGAAAGTAGATAAAATACTCCGATTAACCCAAGTGATACTCCTATCAAATCGTTATGGGAATTTACCAATCCCTCGATAATAATTAAAGGATTAGTGGCGAAAATCATAGCATACCTTTTATTTAATTTATTGAGGAAAAAAACTGCCAGAATATAAAAAATAATAAAAGTTGATTTAAAGAATAAAAAACTCAAGGCAAATTTTCCAAAACTTAAAAATGATGGAATGATTGTAATCAAAAGAAAAAGTGGTCCGTACGGATAGGTTCGATGAGTCCAGTGCATAAATCTAAGCCAGGGATCTTTGGGAAAATCAAGAGCTTTGTAAAAGTAAGGGTTTTTATAATAAACCGTAACAACTTTAGCATCAAACATATAATTGAAAAAATCGTGTGAAAGAAATGGATAGGAGAACAAAAGTATTGTGCCGATAATAATTGCAAGTTTAACGGGATTAAATTGCTTATATCTTTTCAGGAAAAAATAGTGAGAAATAAAAAGTAAAATAACGATTGCAAGATATATGATCCATGACATTTCTCTTCTATAGTATCCAAAATAGACCATCTTATCCCTAAAAATTTCCCACCATTTCGTTTGGAAAAAAGTAATATTTGGATCGATAAGAGAGAAGGAATAAACGGAAAGTGAAAAAAGAGGAATAAAATATAAGAATAATATTATCATTGTGTCATTCCCGATCCTCGATCAGGTCGAGGACAGGTTCTAATCGGGAATCTATATAATTTCCTGGATTCCCGCTTTCGCCAGGTACAGTACTGTAACCTGGCTTTCGCGGGAATGACAGTTTTTTTATGGTTTGGTTAAAATGGAATAGGTATAATTTTTTTCAAGTAGTTTGAGCGGAAATTTCTTTTTTTGCAAGTCCTCAATTACCCAATTTTTTGTCACTCCAATAACATTTCCGTTATCTTCTTTAAATAGTCTTGAAAATGTAGCCTCTCCACTTGCTTCATAGACGAGCGTTTCTATTTGCTTTCCTGAATAAAAAACTGCCACCGGTAAATAATCTATGTCCAAGAAAATCTTCTTATTATATTTAGAAATCTTTTTAGCAATATCAACCTGGTCGGTGATATATCTTGACTCTGGAAAAACTTCCTTATAAAAAATTTTAATCTGGAGAAAGGCGATGTATATAAAGGGGAGCAAATAAATGATATTAATAAATCTTTTATTATTTATTCTTCGAGCTGAGTCGAGAAGAATATTTTTCCTTTTAGGTTCTCGACTTCGCTCGAACCATAAAAGTAGCTTTTCAGTTATATTCGATAAGATCGACAAAAATTCATACGCACCAACCGCAACTATTAAACTTAAAGGTAAATACACCGGTATCAAATGCCAAAGTTCTGTTTCTTTTGAGGTTAAAAAGGGATATAAAATTATGAAATTCCAAAGGAAAATAAAAAATATATTTTTTTTAAGAAATTTAAAGGTAACAAGCAAAAATGCCAAAGAGGCTATCCAGATGTAATACCACTTCCGCACCCCCATATGAAGATAAAATAATGGTTGGCTCAACTCCAGGTGAAAATAGGATGAAAAGGCTTTGTCTCTTGTTCCCTTATGGATAAAGTGATACTCAAAAAAATTCGAATAATTTTTAAGATGAAAATTATACCAGGGAAAAACTGTAAGCATAAAAAACAACCCGCCGACTAAAATCAAAACAAAATTTTTTCTAATTTTTATAAGCTGGTGAAAATTGAAATAAAATATTAGAAGCAATGCCGATATGCCAATAAACGTTTTTGATAATATTAAAGCGCCAAAACTCAACATTACCAGAGGAAACCAATTGAAGTTTTTTGCAGATTTAATTGATAAAAATACGGTTAAAAGATAGAAAAAGATAAAAACCGACTCCAGATTACCTGATCTGACCCGAATGACATACCATACCGAAGTACCCAGAATCAAGGCGGCGACAAAACCGATAACCTTTTTCCCAAAAAGTTCGTGAGCGATTTTATATATAAGTAAGACTGAGAAAAGTCCTAATAGAGCTGAAGGCAGCCGAGTAGCTAATTCATTTGTTCCGAGTAGTTTATAAGAGATTGCCATCAACCAAAATCCCATGGGTGGATGGTCGTAATATGGCTTCCCGTTCCAGATCATCTGAATGAAATTACCGGATTTAGCCATTTCTCTTGCTATAGATGCATACCAAGCCTCGTCCCAACTCTCAAGTGTGTTATAATCTAAACGGTAAAAGAAGATAAAAGCAAACAATATGCTCAAAAAAATTATCGCGGCAGCGCTTTTTATTTTTGTCATTTTTCTTTTCTGCTATTTTAGATTAAAACCACTCTATTTTCAAACTGTCGGCTACACCTACGATCAAGGGAGAGACTTTTTGAAAGCTGCAGAAATAATTCTGGATAAAAATCCAACCTTTATCGGTCCGACAACGGGCATACAAGGACTTTTTCATGGAGCTTGGTATTATTATATATTGGTAATTCCGTTCATTTTATTTGGGGGAGCGCCGATCGGATTTTATCACTTCAATTTTTTCCTTCACCTTGTTTCTTTTATCTTGCTCATGTATTTTATCTATAAATATTTTGGCTTTTTGGCATCTTTGATGGTAACTCTCCTTATAGCTACGTCTCCATATTTTATCTTTACATCGATATTTGTAGGCAACAATATAATGGTTCTACCAACGCTTCTTCTATTTCTTCTGATTAACTTTTTTCTGGTTAATAGAAATCACAAAAAAATCGCCCTTCTTGTTTTTCTCGCTGGCTTATTTGCTGGTTTAATAACCGAATTCGAGCTTGCCTTTGGATTCTTTCTTCTACCGTCTTACATCTTGCTGATATTTCTACTTGAGAGTTTAAGACAGACATTCATGAACGTCAGAAACTTGCTTATATTCTTTGCCGGACTAGCCATACCTTTTATTCCGCGGCTTTTTTTTGAACTGAAAAATAACTTTTCCCAGACCAGGATTTTTTTCCAGAATCTGCTTCAGGGAACAACCCAAAATGTCAATTCCTATGCCGAAGTTTTACAGGATAGAGTAAATTTGTTTTTCGGTTACTACAAAAGTCTATTTGCAAATGACGCAATATTAATAATTTTTACCCTCCTATTTTTAGTCTTTCTTATAGCGGTGCTCGAAAATAAGGTAAAAAAATATGACTCTTTACTTAATTTTCTTATTCCGCTTTTGAGTTTTCTTTTCTTTTTTTCAGTTTTATATAAAGAAAATTTTTTTTGGGGCAACTACTTTGAAGGAATACAGTATGTTTTTCTTCTGATCATGGCTGTATTTTTTACCATTCAGTTTAAAGTACACTCGATATTATTCTCTTTTCTTAAACTGAGTTTTGTCGTAGCGCTTTTGGGAAATTCTATACTCATGTTTTCTAAGGATGTGCGTTCAAGATCAATGTCCTCCGGAATCTTAAAATCTCAGCATGAGATAGTAAATCATATTCAAAAGAGTGAAGGAAACCATCAAGATTACTGCGTGAAAGTATATACGCCGCCCGTGATTCCTTATACTTATAACTATCTTTTTCTTTACAATAAACTGTCAAAGAAAATTGAAACTCCGAAAAGTGACTGGATCGACAGAAGGTGTTGGTATATCATCGAAACTGATGAAAATAACGAAAGACTAACAGAGTGGCTGGACAAAAATATACCACGTAAAGCAAGGTTGACTATCAAAAAGTCATTCAATGAAGTTAACGTTTTTCTATATGAACTCGATTGATAAATCCATTCTGCATCTAAATATCTCTATTATAATTCATACCCATAATGAAGAAAAAAATATTCTTTCTTGTATTGAATCTGCGAAATTACTCTCTAAAAAGGTTGTTATTATCGATATGAAAAGTACAGATAAAACCGTTGATTTAGCAAAAAAAGTGGGAGCAAGCGTATATCTTTTTCCCTACTCCACCTATGTTGAACCGGCAAGAGAATTTGGAATTAAAAAAGTAAGTACCGG
>Ga0155807_108_pt1 | contig 33352 bp, 28 predicted proteins | sample RifCSPlowO2_01_FD_107461 | JGI IMG/M metagenome (GOLD analysis project Ga0155807, IMG submission 107461) | Candidatus Roizmanbacteria bacterium RIFCSPLOWO2_01_FULL_37_13 | reverse complement strand
ATAGCAGTTCAAAGTCCTCTATAGTAACACACATTTTGACACTTAAGCCTGAAGATGATTTAAGACCGGCTATTCTTTTTGCATTACTCAATAAAGTAGGCTATCAAACTCTTGTATACCTCATAAATAATCTTTCTAACCATCCCTTGTTTTTGCGTTGGGCTGGAGTGAGTGTAAAAAAACACACCAACTTAGTACGCACACAAAACGTACTTACTGCCGCAATAGATTTTGGTAAAAGATTAGAAAGGGGAGAACTATGAATATTTTTTCGATAATGCTTACCGTTGTTGGCCTTTCTTTGTTTGAAATTATCTCAAGCATAGATAATGCGATCATCAACGCTGAAGTTTTATCAACGATGAAACCAAAGTCGAGGCGATGGTTTTTGGTCTGGGGACTTTTGCTAGCCGTTTTTATCATGAGGGGTCTTCTGCCTTGGGCGATTGTCTGGGCGACTACTCCATCTTTAGGACCACTGGGAGCACTTCTTGCCACTTTCAGCAACGACCCGAAAGTTATTGAGGCGGTGGAATCTTCATCCCCCGTACTTCTTATCGCAGGAGGAACATTTCTCATATTTCTATTTTTTCACTGGCTTTTCATGGAGGATAAAAACTTTGGGCTTATTGGAGAAAGTTTTTTTAGACGGCAGTCGGTATGGTTTTACGCCGCAGTCTCTCTAATTTTAGCAGGCATCGTTTGGTTTGCTTTGAAGACTCATCCCATCATGGCATTTGGGGCTGTCTTAGGTTCCACGGCCTTTTTTATCGTCCACGGATTTCGTCAGAACGCAGAACTGGAAGAACGTAAGCTTCTCGATAAATCATCAAAACGATCGGATATCAGCAAGATTTTATATCTTGAAGTAATAGACGCAACCTTCTCGATCGACGGAGTGTTGGGCGCATTTGCTTTCACCTTATCGGTACCGCTGATCCTGCTAGGCAACGGTTTAGGAGCTTTGGTGCTTCGCCAATTAACTGTGGGGAATATTGATAAGATAAAAAAATACCGTTACATCAAGAATGGAGCAATGTACTCTATACTGTTTTTAGGAGTAATTATGGTTATGAATAGTTTTCAATTTCAGATTCCCGAATGGCTTTCGCCGCTTATTACTTTTGGTGTTGTTGGATATTTCTTTTGGCGGTCAATAATTGAAGCGAAGAGGGTATAATATATTGATGTTTGCCGCGGTGCTGGAATTGGCAGACAGGCGGGTCCCTGCCCGAAATGCCAAAGTGCTGGAATTGGCAGACAGGATAGTCTCAAAAACTATTGGGTGTAACAGCCCGTGTGGGTTCGAGTCCCACCTTTGGCACATCTTTGGCAGGCGGGTCAAAAACCCGTGGTGTGAAAACACCGTGTGGGTTCAACTCCCTCCCGCGGCACTTTGACGCCTTTTCCTATTGACATACAAAATATGTAGGAGTATTATAAGTTTATAGGTTGTTAGACAGCTGTCTATTATGATCCAACTCAAAGATATCATTAAGACAGATGGAATAATCAAGATTTCTCCGGAAGAAAGCCTTTCGCAAGCTTTGTCGCGTATTCGAACATCTCATGATGCGGCGTTTGTTTTTGACGGCAAAAATCGGTTTATGGGGCTCATCAATCCATACTATTCTCTCATAAAATCATCTTATCCAGGCAACGCAAAAGTGGAACACTGTCTTTATCATCCGCCCAAAGTACGAATTAACTTTTCTACAGCTAAAGTAGCCGAACTTTTTGTTGAATCGAAGATTCACTATCTTCCGGTATTTGATGATCAAGATAAATTTTTGGGCATCATATCGGCAAGACATCTTTTGTCATATTATCTTGACTCACCTTGGTTTGCCATTCCCATAAAAGACATTTTAAAAATGAAGAATAAACCAGTGATTACCATCTATGAGGAAGATACGGTGAGTTCTGCAATCAACACCTTTAAAAAAACCAAAGTTTCAAAACTTATCGTCTTAAACAAAGACTTAAAATTGAGAGGCATTTTGAGTTACTATGATTTAATATCCTATTTGGTCAGCCCGCGTGATTCCCAGCATCGTGGCGAGCGTGAGGGGAATCATACAAGTTTCAATCATCTTAAAATTAAAAATTTTGCCAAGACGTACACGCTTAGCTTATCGCCCGACGATTCGACTCAACAAGCCTTGACTCTTATTCTGAACAAAAAAATCGGCAGCGTCGTCATAGTTGATCAGGAGAGGCATCCGATAGGTATTATTACGACCAAGGATTTTCTCAAACTCCTAATGAGACACGAGAATGGGAAGAAAATTGAATTCATCGGAAAAAATCTTTCCCGCCAAAGCCGCCAAATACTTGGCGGTTTTTTTAAACATCTCTCATTTATGCTAAGGGCTCGTCCATCTATGGCTTCATAAGTATTGATGGTTACGGCCCTTTGTGTCACGTCTATTGGATGCGACGTTAGTCGAAGAAGTTATACTTGATTATTTCCCAGATAGCTTTTAATCCATCCTTCCAGCCGATTTTTTTGCCTTCACTATAAGTCCGACCGAAATAGGATATTCCTACTTCGTATATTTTAAGATCTTTTATTTTTGCAATCCTGGCAGTTATCTCGGGCTCGAAACCGAATCGTTTACTCTGAAGTCTTGGCGCAATTTTTCTTATCAGATCTCCGCGAAATACTTTATAGCCTGTTTCTATATCTGTAAGGTTTAAATTGGTGAGCATATTCGAAAGCGTCGTTAAAATGAGATTCCCTATAAAGTGCCAAAAGTAGAGAACTCGATGTGGTTGGTTCGAGATAAAACGAGAGCCATAAACTACATCTGCACTATGAGAGAGGAATGGTTCAAGGAGAGACGGATAATCTCCCGGGTTGTATTCCAGATCGGCATCCTGGACTAACACAATGTCACCCGTTGATTTTAAGAAGCCTGACTTCAAAGCAGCTCCTTTGCCTTCATTTTTGGTTTTAAAAATAGTAATGATCTTAAGTTTTGGGAATTTCTTTTGGAATTTTAACTTTGAACTTTTAACTTTTAACTTTGAACTGTCCGTCGATCCGTCGTCAACTATGATAATTTCTTTTTTTAACCCAGAAGCGTCAGCTCTCAATACTTTTTCAACTGCTTTTTTTATATAGTTTTCTTCGTTAAATACAGGAATTACGATTGATAGAATGCTGAAACTTTTCATGTTTTTCTTTCTGCAAAACGGAGCCGTGAAAAGGATAAAAAGAGATTAACTAGTCCAAGAAAAACGCCAAACCAAAGTGTGACAAATCGAAATATTAAAGTTATAAATATTCCTTGTGCAATTCCTATCTGGAAGAATAAGGTGAGAAGTGATGTGATTGATCCTTCGGCAACTCCGATTCCACCTGGGACTAAAACCAAAAAACCAGCAATTGAAGAAAAGGAAAAAATAAACAACGAATAAAAAAGCGACTTCCATTGCCAAAAATGGCCGAAACTATTTATTAACAGGAAAAGCGATATTCCCTCAAGAGACCAAGCCGTAACCGATAGAATTATTCCAACTGTCAGGTGTTTCAGCTTAAGTAATTTCTCGGAATGTTCAAAAAAAGTGAGAAAAAAGTCGAGCGGTTTCAAGTGTCCGAATCTGTCTTCAAGCTTTCTTATCAGCTTAAGCGTATATTTTTTGTTATAGATGAATAGGAAAAATAAAACTACTAACCCAAATGAAAAGAGGAAAAAGATAAGTGATTGCCTAAAAAAATAAATACCTCCCAAGGCTAAAAGTAGCATTCCAATGCCGTCGGTAAGCCTTTCGGTGATAAGAAGCGGTACCATTTGGGCGAATTTATTTCCGGCCTCTTTTTTAATAAGATAAGCTTTGACTACCTCTCCCATCTTGCCGGGTGTGACAGTCATGGAAAGCCCAGCCAAAAATATTCGAAATGAGTTGACGAGAGGGATTTTGATTGAAATTTGACGAAGAAAATAATGCCAGCGGACAAAGCGGACAATGTAGTTAAGAAAACTCAGAAGCAGTAAGACGATGATAAGATTCCATTTAAATGAAAATGAAATGTTTATAATTTTTTTTGCGTCTCCGAATAAAACGAGGACAGCATAGAAAATAAGTCCAAGGATAAAAATTAAAAAAATTTTTCTCTCTTGTTTTTTTAAGTCAAAATCTAAAGTTTTCTTTATCTTATGCAGCATTCGTTTATTATATAATAAACCAAACTCGTCACCCTGAGGAACGAAGTGACGAAGGATCTCTCAATTTATTTGAGGATCTCGCATTCGCGAGAGATTTTTCAGCGCCGATTCGGCTCTTCAGAATGACAGCTGTATATATATGAAAGTTTTAATCACTGGAGGAGCTGGTTTTTTAGGTCTGCACTTGGCAGCATTCTTGACTAAAAAAAATTTAGACGTTACTCTCGTTGACATTACAGATTTTGAAAAAAAAGAATATCCAAAACATTGTCGACTTGTTAAAGGTGATATAAGGAATAGGCGATTAATAATTAATTTTAGCAGGGGACAAGATTTTATTATCCATGCTGCGGCAGCATTACCTTTATGGAAAAAAGAAGAAATTTATGATATTAATATAAACGGAACAAAAAAACTTCTGGAAAGTTCGCTATTAAATAAAGTAAAAAGATTTATTTTTGTCTCTTCTACTGCAGTCTATGGAGTTCCTCTTAGGCACCCAATTTACGAAGATGATCCATTGGTAGGTGTTGGAGCCTATGGCGAAAGTAAGATTCAAGCGGAAAAACTTTGTGAAGAATATAGAAATAAAGGGCTAATTGTTACAATAATTCGTCCTAAAACTTTCGTAGGAACTCACCGATTGGGCGTTTTTGAGATATTGTTTGATTGGATCAAGGATGGAAAAAGAATACCGGTTATTGGTTCTGGTAATAATCGCTATCAATTGTTGGACGTTGACGATCTTGTTGAGGCAATTTACAGGTTGATGATGCTAAGGGATAAGAAAAAAGCAAATAGTACATTTAATATCGGCGCGGAGAAGTACGGTAGCGTAAGAGAAGATTTAGGACGGTTGTTCGATTATGCCGCAAATTACACACACCCTCAGGGTGTGCAAACTATAGGAACACACCCTGAGGGTGTGAAGAAGGTGAAGAAGGCAAAGATTTTTCCAACCCCAGCCTTTTTTATCAAAAAAGCTCTTTGGTTGTTCGAAAAATTAAAACTTTCCCCCTTATATCGATGGGTTTATGACACGGCTGACAAAGATTCCTATGTTTCGATTGATCGATTAATCGAAACATTAAAGTGGAAGCCAAAATATTCCAATTCCGATGCTCTCATTAAAGCCTATCAGTGGTACTTGGATAATTATGATGAGATAAAATCAAGACCTGTTGGAGTAACACATAGAGTAGGGTGGAAGCAGGGAATATTGGGAATATTTAAAAAATTATTATAGAAATCTTTTTTTATCGAAAATATAATATAAAAGATTAATAATTGTTTCTACTCCATATTTAACTGATTTAGAAAAAGTTATCGATGATGATTCTTTTCTATACATACAAGGGGTATAAAATTCTCCAATTCTAAATCCTGTAGCGTGAGCGTATATCAACATTTGTTGATCAAAAACAAAATCGTTGGAAAATTTTGCATAATTAAGTTTTTGTAAAACAGATTTGTGAAAAACCCTATAACCGGTGTGATATTCAGTAAGATTCAGACCTAAGACTAGATTTTCAAATAAGGTTAATATTCTATTGCCGAAATACTTATAAATAGGCATACCGTTTTTCAATGTTTCAGACCGTGTTCTGATCCGAGTGCCAAGCATAATATCGAAATCGCGATCAATAATAGGTTGTATTAAATACTTGATGTATCTAGGGTCATATTGATAATCGGGATGGAGCATAACAATTATATCGGCGCCGAGCTTGAGTGCTTCCTTATAACAGGTTTTTTGATTTGCGCCATAACCTAAATTTTTTTCATGGATAAAAAGTTTTAATTTTAATTTTTTTATTACATGTGTTGTGTTATCCAAACTTGCATCGTCAACAACCAAAATTTCGTCAACGACACCTTGAGGTATATTACGATAGGTTTTTTCTATTGTTTTTTCTGCATTGTAAGCAGGTAAAACTACAATTGTCTTGTTCTTTCTCATACGGATAATGTATCATATTTATTAAATGAGTAAGAAAGTATATTTAACGGGAATTCTCGCCATTTTGTTGCTGTCATTTATATTGAGAGTCTATGATTTGAGCAACAATCCACCCGGATTCTTTAGTGATGAAGCGGCGATTGGTTATAATGCCTATAAAATTTTGCAAACAGGAAAAGACGAATACGGTAATCCGTTTCCGATTTTTTTTAGATCATTTGGTGATTACAGGCTACCTGTCCCCATCTACGCAAATATCCCGTTTATTGCACTTTTTGGCTTAAGCGAGTTTGGCGTAAGGTTTACGGCAGTATTCTACGGACTAATCAGCATTCTCTTCATCATCTTAATAGCGTCGGAAATTTTCGGAAAAAATACCGGCCTTCTGGCAGGCATGTTGACGGGTATATTGCCCTGGCATATTCATATGAGTCGGTGGGGAGCAGAATATATTTATTTTCCTGCACTTCTTAGCATTGGTTTATATTTATTTTTAAGAAGCTTTCGTAAAGAATCACTTCTGGTTTATGCATTTATCTTTTTTGGACTGTCTTTGTATACTTATTATGCGGCGCTCATTGTCATTCCTTTACTTGTCTTATTTAGCCTAATCGTTTGGTTGGTGAAAAAACAATTATTTAGTCGGCAGGTTATAACTAAAAGTCTTATAATTTTTTCTCTTATTTGCGTACCTATTTTTTTTGGAATTAAAAGTGGAATTCTTCTAACCAGATGGAAAAGTATCGATAACCCTCCAAAAGCTTTAAATGAAAGTTTTTATCAAATGCTAATTACTTACGTTAACCATTATTCACCAGACTTTTTATTTTTAAAAGGTGATGCAGATTTTAAAGGTCACTTTGTTACACGGCATTCGGTTAGAGGGTTTGGAGAGTTATATTTATTCCAACTTCCATTATTAATGATCGGCTTAATTACCATGTTGATGAAAAAAAAAGACCCCAGAATTTATTTAATACTTTTTTTACTTTTAATTTATCCCACAGGCAACGCTATAGCCCTAGAAGGTCCATTTGCCACGAAGTCAATTGTTGGGGTGATTCCGTTTTCGATAATCTCGGCGTTAGGCCTAAGTAAAGTTTTAGACTTAATTATGCAGTTTAATAATAAAGCTTTCAAAATGGGGATCGCAATTATTATTTTTGGCTATATTACGGTTTCGCTAGCTGGTTATTGTCAGGCTTTATTTAAAGAATATCCTATTTATTCTGCAAATTATTGGGGTTGGCAATACGGGCCTAAAACCATAATTTCATACCTGCTTAAAGAAAGAAATAATTATGATGAACTATATTTCAGCGGTGATTTTAATGGTCCAGATATTTTTCTGAAGTTTTATGATCCTGAGGGAGAGTGTAACAATTGCAAACTTGGTGGTATAGATGATTATTCGCCGAAAAAAAAGCAATTGTTTTCAATTAGAGTGGAAGCACTAAATGAGGCAAAGTCAAAAAATATTATGCTCGAATTCAAACGCATTAAAACTATTTATTATCCTGGAGGCAGCGAAGCTTTTTATATAGGTGAGGCTCAATTTTTATAAGTAAAAATCCGTAATATTTCAGCCCCTTCAATATTAACAGAATAAATTATTTTCATTTTTGGACGAAGATAATCTGCTTCTTCGGGGTCCCAATTTTTTAGCATTCCTCTGATTAAGATCACTTTGTAGTCGGGATCAGCATCGACAAAAGTAAATCTACTCATATCGACGGGAAAATGATGAGACATAAGCGGGATTCTAATTCTTGCTCCTGCCGGCAGATTTTTATTTACCCATTCTGCCGCTTCTTTCATTGAATGACCCCAGTAATCCAAATCAAACTTATAATAAGCGCCTTTTATTCCTCCTGTGAGCTGGTTGAAATAGACAATCTGATAAGGATGTAACATAACGTCTTTTACTAATATCTGTAAATATCCCGCCCAGACAATTAAAATGAAAAAAACAAAATAAAAGTGACGTTTTTTTAAACTTAAACTATACAGGTATTTCCCAACCTGCCAGACTGTGAATCCGATTAAAATTGAAAGAGGAGGTAATATCAGTAAAAAATGTCTGATTCCGTCATACATTGGAGCTCCAGATACGACTTGAACCGTAGGAGGCAACACTATCCACAAAAGCAAAAACAAGAGAGGAATTTTAAATTTATGGCCTTTCCAAAAAAAATATAAAGTTAGAAAAAGTCCGATCAAAAAAAGAATTAAGAAAAATATTGGAGTTGTAACTCCAAACATCACCGCCGGATAATGCCAGGGAACTTCATGACCTCGATAAAGCTGTCCCAAATACAGAATATATTCGTCCCAAACGTGATTTTTAAATGTAAGATATGTTTCGACAAACCGCTGGAAAGTATTGTATCGATAGTAAGGCCAAGCAACTAAAATTGTAAAAAAGGCTACGATCAAACTTAGAGCATTAGAAATGGATAATTGCAGTAAATTTTTTATAAAATTGCATTTTATTAAATACCAAATTCCAATGATTGGAATTATTATGAGTGCGTTGGGTTTGATTGAATAGGTTAGACCTAAAAATATTCCTGCTAAAATATAAAAAATGATTTTTTTCCTTACCTCTGCCAAATAATAAAAGAGAAGCGTGATTGAAAAAAAAGTCATCAGAGGCGTATCTTTTAAATTATTTTGTGAATCACCTATAAATCTAGGCATCATTGAGAGTGTCAGAGCAGATAAAAAGGCAGGAATGAGTCCCCAATTTATGTAGGTAAATACGAAAACAATCCAGATAGCTAGCGTTGAAATAATTATTACGGGAAAGTGATAGCTCGCGACGGGATTTTTAATAAGGTTAAATTTTTTGTGCAAAATATCGTTTGAGGCAACGACGATAAAGTCAAAAAAAGGCCCATAATTCCGTTGAAGAGGGATAAACCGCTCTTCCAACCCCTTGACTCCCTTTTTAGCCCAATCGTAATAATAAAACTCACCTATATGTTGGTCAAATTTCTCGTCGGTTGTTTCTCCGTAGTCGTTCATTGTAAAAATGCTGATTGAGAAAAAAAGGAGAGGGATGATAAGAGATAGTAAGAGAGTTGTTAAATTTAGGTTGTAAGGTTTAGTCATATCTTCTCAATATCGAATTGGTAAAAATCCTTATTAAATCATAAAAAGAAGAAAAGATGTCATGTGATAATTTTACCTTGGTTTTTTCATCATTTTTCCAGATAACTCCCACCTCTTTTATTTTATACTTAAGAAAAGTTGCAATCTTTAGCATTTCGGAATCATAACCCCAGCGGGCAATGGTCATTTTTCTAGCGATTGTCTTTGCTTTATTTTTCTCAAGAAGTTTAAAACCGCAGGTAAAATCATTTATATTTACGCCTAAAATAATCTTTGATAAAAATGAATAAGATTTTCCCAATAACTCTCTGGTTGGAGATTGAGCTTTGACGACGGATGAATCTTTTTGCTTCCGAGATCCTATTACCAAATCATATTTACTTATGTATTTTTTTAACTTGTCCAACTCCGTTATTGGAGTTGATAGATCGGCATCACACAAAAGTATATATTTTCCCGAAGCTTTTTGTATGCCTTGTCTTATTGCATATCCCTTGCCCCGGTTAGTTGTGTAGTTCACAATTTTTGCATAAATAATTTTATTTCGATCAGTTTTTTTTATGGCATTTTTTATAATGATTTCGGTTTCGTCTGTACTTCCATCATTGACAAAAATAATTTCGGTTTTTTTCTTTTTTAAAAGTAAATACTTTAGGATCTTTTCTATTGTATTTCCTATTCTTCCATTTTCGTTATAACATGGAATGACGATGCTTAATTCCATAATTCTTGCGGTAAATAAAAATCAAATTCGGACGAACCTATTGACATATTTTGTTCTTCCCTTTTTTCATCTACCGTCCCTACACTTAGGTATTCTCCGTCGGGTCCGTTAAAAAATTTGATAGCTAAACTGTGTTTTCCTTTTTCAAGATCAATATCGACAGTCTGTTTCCCATTTTGATTAGCTTTGAGAATTGTTATATTATCGATAGTTATTTCCGAGCCGTCGTCAGATTCCAAATAAAACTTTACATTTTTAGATTTTTCGAGATCAAAATAGGCAGTCCACTCAATTGAGCGATCTTCAGCAAAGCAGTCTGCAATATCCACAGAAGTGACCAATTCATCTTTAATTACATCTCCGTTCCAATTCGTTCCCTGGTAACAACGCATACTGAAAAAAGGAGCTTTTTGAGGAATTATAGCATTTCTTGATTTGATCGTTGCAAGCGTAACGGGAGTCTCGAAGCCTATGTTATTTGAGAATAGACTGTTGTAAAAGTAAGAGATAATGGGCACGAGGTTTCGCGATCGATCTATCAATATTATATACGTATTGTTGTCTATTTTATTTTGTATTAAAAGGTTGATGAGTTCGTTTGGGTCAATTTTTTTACCTGGCAAAATATCGTGTAAAGAAGTATTTATGGATTTCAACCAGGGAATAACAATGATAATATTTTTAGATTGATAATTTTTTTTTAAATTTTCTGCTAAAAAATAAATATCTTTCTTGTAAAAATTAGGATTTTTCTCTAAAATAATTCCGTCAGTGGAGTAGTAAATGTCCTTTTCTGGGAACTTGGAAATAAGTTTATAATCATAATCTTCATTTTGGGAAAGGGCATAAATGATTTTGCCGTTAAATGAAAGATTATTTTCTGGAAAGTATGGTGCTAAGTGTTTGTTGTTTTTAAAAAAAATAATGGCTTGATGAATTTTGTTTTTTCTTATAGATTCCCTCACTCCAGAAGGAGCTTCGTTATAATTTCGATATTCTGTCTTGAAGCGATAGGGTAGATTAAATACGGCCAAATATAAGAGCAAGAAAAAGGCGATGACAATAGATAGAGATTTTAGTATTCTGGCCTGTTTTATATGTGAATAAAGGAGCATGATGCCATAGGTTGTGATTAAGAAGAATAAGAAGGAGATATCATAGATCATACGCGGTTCCCACTTCCACCCGTACCAATGAAGAAAGCTATGAACTATCAAATAGAAAAAAAAGGAGAGATAACCGCTTACGATCCACAGCCATTTATTATTTTTACTTAAGCTAAATAAAGGGAAAAGAAAAAAAACAAAATTAAAGATGTAGCCTAAGCTATGAACGCGATTTTGAAATTCGTTTGAGTTTCTAAATAAATTTTTAAATCTATAATCCCATCCCTCCGTCCATCTAACCTTTAGTGTTTGCCCAACTTCGGGACCTTTGATTAGATAGGGAAATGTCCACTTGCCGCTAACTTTATAAGAATAAAAAAAGACGAATGAACTAATTATCAATCCAAACAACAATGAACCTACAAGTGAAGTAAAGTATTTTCTTATTTGTTTCAATAAGAAAATGAGCAAAAATATTAACGGAATTATTGATGCGAGTAAAGCGCTTAGTGGTCTTATGACAAAAGCAAATCCTATACTTGCAGACGAGGCTACTAGAAATAATCCTCTTTTTTCTTTAAAGAATCTAATTAAAAAAAAATAAAAAAGTGATATAAAAAGAAGACTAGGTGCATGGGCCATATACGAACTTGCTAAAGATAAGAAATAGTGAGAAGTGATGATGACAATGACATGAATTAGTGCTACTAAGCGATTCTCAAATAAATTCAAAGCTAAAAAATATTGTGTTACCAAAACTAGACCAGCAACGATCGGAATCGTAATCCAGTCTACTTTAAGAAGCTGTCCAATCATGAGGATTAAGCTGTTTCCCGGAGGGTGAAAATTCCAAAGCTTTTTATCGACTCCGAAAATATCCATCCAGCCAACCCTAAAAAATTCTGGGTTTGCTGGTTCCTTAACAGAAAACTTTCCCGCAGCAAATATTTTTGCCTGAACCAAATAGTTCATTTCGTCTCCAAATCCCGGCATACCGTTGAACACTTTAAAAAAAATTAGTCCAATAATGATTGCTCCTGTTATAAAAAAGACGAAACCTAAGATTATGTCCATTTTTGAGATTTTAAATTTTTTAGTTGAATTTTGTTGATTTATGACTGATGAATTTTTTATCTTAAAAAGTAGTCGAAGAAAATAATATATAAAGCCAGCCATCATTAAGGAAGAGATTATTGGGAATATTATTAATCTCACCCAGGGAGGTTTTACAGTAAAATTTTCAAGTTTTTTACTCTGATCCCAAACTTCCAAACTGGCATCAGGTATATTTACCTCAAACCTATAATACGTTTTTCCGTAATTGATGATTAGAGAAGATCTAAAAGGATTAAAATGAATGAAATTTATGGAGGATAAAAAGGGTGTTTTTAAAATAATTTCAGTATTTTTTTTTCGAAAAAAAAGCAGGTTAATAAGTTGGAAACTATTTAGAGTGAAACCATTATCTTCGATTAAATATTGAGAAGTGCTGTACCTTTCTTGAGGATTAATATTGACTATTATTTTGTCAGCTTTATCATTGGTAGGTAGAGAGATATTTTTATTTAAAATATTTAGATTAATGGAGTCATTCGATAAATTAAGTCGATAATTAATTGAATTTTCAAGTAATGAAATGCTGAAAATAAAAAGAATTAAGAATAAAACAGATAAATGTTTTATCATATTTTTTTAAATATCATTATTTTTGGGTGGTCGTAGACGGTAAAAGATTCGTCGGCAGAATCATCGTTAATTGTTAATTGATAATTGTTTATTGATATTTTGGGATAAACGCTAAACTCGGCTACTTTTCTAAACTTAACTTCAGTCATCCCGACTAAGTCGGGATCGTTGTTAGATTCTGGACGCGTTCGTTCCTCGCTTGCCAGAATGACGTTTTCACCTGCAAATAACTTTCTATAATATTCGGCTGTTTTGGGATAACATGATTTATATTTTTCGCAGTCGGCAAGTTTTTGCAGGGGGACATATAATCTGTTTGAGGCGATAATGATATAATCAGAGACTTTTAATTTTTCGGTTAAAGCTAACCATTTTTTATCATCATCAGGTTGGTCGTATAGAGTTAATTCGACGTGATTATAATTTTCACCTCCGGTAAGAGGTAATCCGTCGTCCCAATGTTCCAAAGCAATCGTAGAGTCTTTAGGAATATTTTTTAAGATCCATTCTGTTGCAGCAATACGGGTGTGTTTTTGCGAATAGATATTTAGGAACATCGAAGTCCATATTGTTGTACTAATAAAAATCAAAATTAAGATTGTCATGCCGAATTTATTTCGGCATCTGGTTTCAGATCCTGAAATCCCACTTCGTCCTTCGGACTTCGAGGGACGAGCGAGTTCAGGATGACAGAAGAAGGAATAAATTTTATAGAAGCCAAATCCTGCCATTATGGTTAAAAAAGGATACATCGGTAGCATGTAGCGCATAAATTTGACAGCCGAGCGTCCGATTATTAGAAAGTAGAATATATTAAACAGAAAAAAAATTGTTAATTGCTGATTGTTAATAGTTATCTTATTAGATTGTTCTCGACTGCGCTCGAACAATAACTTGATTATTCTTCGAGCGATCCGCCAGCTGGCGGAGAGTTGAGAAGTAAATATTAAATTCAGTAATCCTATCAGACTTAATATTGATGTAATCGGTCCTAACCCCCAGAAGAAAATATTCTTCAAATAATAGAGGTAGGGGAGAGTTCCGACATATTGAAGCGTATAGGGGAAAATATAAGGATCAGAATTCATCTTTATTTGGGCTGTTATATCCGAGAGTAAGCGTTGATATTCTAAAAAAGCATAGGGCATGAAAATGAAAAAGAAGATAGAAGAGAGAAGATAGAAGATAGATAGAGCAAAAATACATTTTTTCAAATTACCTCTATTTTTGAAGATTAAAGACAAAGAAATGACCGGTAAAAATATAATAGCAGTAAATTTTGTAGCCAACATTGCTGCAAATACCATTGGAATAATTAAAGAGTACAAATGTGTGTTTTTGCCACGATCGTGACGAGATGGTAAAGTGATATATTTGAGAAGGAAGAATAGTAGAAGAGTAATAAAGAATGTTAAAAAGACATCGACGACAAAGAAATGAGAATTTTGAATCGGGAAAAAGGCTATCGCGTAAAAAAAGGAGGAGAATAAGGCGATGCGGTAGTTTAAGCTTCTCGACTTTGCTCGAAGTTTACCCTCATTAGTGTTCGAGCTTGCCGAGAACAATAAATTGGCGGTTTTATAAATAAGCAAAATTGTCCCCAGGTCAAAAAATATTGATAAATACCTTCCAACGTAGAGCATACCTTGATAAGACGAAAATTGAGTTGAGAACAAGTGGTCCAACAGTTGAGATACTCCTCTCAAGAGGTAGATGGGTAGAGATCCGTAGTTAAAAAAATCCGGATTTAGTCGGTCAAAAAAGTGTATATGCTCCGTTACCATTATCAGCGCCCTCTCATCTGGGTGAAGATGGAATCCCTGATCCCAGTTTATGCCGTAGGAGCGAAGTAAAAATGCAATAAAAAGTATAGGTATTAAATAAAGCATTGTATATAATAATAACATGCTGCCTGTATTACTGGATTTAAAATTTATCAAAATTTACACTTTTGGCGTTTTTTTAGTACTGGCTTTCTTCTGGGGAAGTTTTGTTTTGTGGAAAAATATTCGTCTCACATCACAGAAAGAAGACGAAATCTTTGACGGTCTTTTTTTAGCTCTTGCCGGAAGCTTATTTTTTAGTCGGCTTCTCCATGTTATTTTGAATTTTGAAAAATTTGGTTTTAGTGTTTTAAAATTCATCCTAATAAATGGCTATCCTGGTTTATCGCTTTATGGGGCATTAATTGGTGGTTTTTTTACTCTGCATCTTTACTTTCTGCTTAAAAAGATTAGTTTTAAAGAAACGATTGATTATTTTATCAGTCCGCTTTTCCTGGCACTTTCATTTGGGAAAATGGGTAGTTTTTTTTCCGGATCCGAGACAGGTTCGGAAACAAAGTTTTTTATATCAATTAAATATTTTGGCTACGATGGTCTTCGACACTTGACACCACTGTATGAGGCGATTTTTTTTCTTTTGGGCGCCTTCATTTCCTACAGACTTATTTTTGAAGTAAGGAAAGAAAAGTTTGTACGTGGTTTTGTATTTTATTTTTTTTGTTGGTATTTTGCTCTAACTTATTTTCTATTTGACAAAATCAAGATTAATCACCTATACTTTCTTGGTTATAATTTTAACGAGATGGTGTCTATTATCTTAGTATTGACATTCTCGGTTTACTTTCTATACTATTTTAGAGGTGTATTATTAAGCTATGGTAAACCAGCTTACAAAAAAATTGCAAGAAAATTTGTCGGAAGTATTACAAAAAGAAGCAAAGAAGCTACAAAAGCAAATAGCGGAGCTAAAGAAAAGTGATCCGTTCGCTGATCCTGATCATGTTTTAGATAACGCGGCAGTCGATACCGACGTCAGGGAACAGGTAGGTCATGATACCATAGAAGCTGAAATAAAGGACCTGCAAAGAAAATTGTCCGATATAGATCTTGCCATTGTCAAGATGCAAAAAGAAAAATACGGCGTCTGTGAGCGATGCGGAAAACCGATACCAGTAGCTCGCCTTAAGATTCTTCCAGAAGCCCGCTACGATATAGAATGTGAACAGAAGCTACGTAAATAAAATCGAACTCAAAGCTTAAATATTAAATGTCAAATCCATATCTTAAATCTGCAAATCTTTTTTCAGATTTTAAGTTTTGAGTTGTGGTTTTGAGATTTGAGTTTTGACATTTGAGATTAAAGAGGTTAATTCTTAAATAGAGACTTTAAAATTATTTTAAGCCTATAAAGGAATAAGGTCTATTGTATACTGATTATCATGACCGATATTCCCTTTAATCTTCTTTTGGATGCGCTGGTTTTTTTATTATTTCCTCTTTTTGGCGGATATTTGGCCGCAAGATACAAAATATCTCCACTCATAGGCTATATAGTCGGGGGAATTTTTTTACAGGTAGTTTTTGGCGGTCGACTGCCAAAAGATTTCATCAACAATTTTTCAATTCTGGGTTTGGTCCTGCTTATCTTCACCATTGGCTTGGAGACAAACTTTCAAACCATCAAGCGTTTCGGTAAGTTTGTTTTCCTGGGAGGGTTGCTCCAAATTTTTGTAAGTGCAATTTTTATATTTGCTTTGTCGTTATTTTTTAATTTTTCTCTCCTCGAATCTCTTTTTTTCGGTTTTGCATTTGCTCTATCTTCAACCGCAGTTGTATCCAAGATCATACAGGAAAAAGGCGAGGAAAATTCCCTTATTGGCGGACTGGCAATAGGTATACTGATATTTCAAGACATAGCTTTTATCCCGCTTCTTATTATTTTTTCTTCTTTTGGCAAAAGCGATTCTGCCTTCTTGCTGATTCAAAATGTGGCTAAAAATAGTTTAAAAGCTGTGCTGGTTCTCGTTATTGTCTATTACGTAGGACAGAAACTGATTCCTCTAATTTTTAATCGGATTGCAAAAGTATCGCGCGAAGTATTAAATCTTTTTATCGTTGTTTTCATCATTGCGTCCTTAAGTTTTTTTTCATTTCTTGGATTGTCAAGTCTTCTCGCTGCCTTCGTTGCAGGTATCCTTCTTGGACAAACGCTTGAACACTATCATATTTTTTCTCAAATTAGACCAATGCGCGACCTTTTAGCAATCGTTTTTTTTGTTTTTCTCGGGCTTAGCATTGAACCCGCATTCATTGTTGGACATATAATTCCAATAGTGCTTTTTGCCTTATTGGTCATTTTGATCAAGATAGTTGTAGTTGCCGGAATATATCTTACTTTTAAGTTCCACTCCCGCACGGCTTTTTCCTTGTCTTTTTTTCTTTTTCAAATTGGTGAAGATGCCTTTATTCTTTTCTTTCAGGGTCGTAATATTGAAGCTATAAGCCAAGATACCTACCATTTTGCCATCAGCGTCGTTCTTCTGACTCTTCTTATAACACCCTTGATGATCGCTAAAAAAGACATTTTCTATAAAGCGATTCGAAAATTCACTAAAAATTACCTGCCTTTTTTAGAAAAATATATAGTTTTTAACTTTGATCGCGAGCCGGCGAACATCGACATTTTACCCCTTAAAAATCATGTGATTATTTGTGGATACGGAAGGATAGGAAGTTATATTGGTCGAGCTTTGACGCTTGCCAACATTCCTTTTATCGCTATCGACTACAACTTCCATACGGTAGAACGGACAAAAAAAGAAGGCGTCAATATAATCTATGGTGATCCAACAGACATAGATGTATTGGATTATGGACAGTGCGAGCGGGCAAATGCGTTAATCTCGGCAGTTCCGGAAAGTTTTTCGCAAGAGATGATCATATTTAATGCAAAGAGACTCAACCCAAAGCTCATAATTTTTACAAGAGTGCATCAGGAGCGGGAGCTCAGGAGAATGAAAGATTTGGGAGTCGAGGTGGTCGTCCAGCCTGAGTTTGAGGCATCACTTTCTATCGTCAGAAGGATTCTTTATAGGAGAGGATTTGATAGGGAGGAAATTGCAAGGAAGATTAAAAGATTAAAAATAGAACACGGGATGATATAAATCCGATCCCGATTAGATCGGGACGAAACAATATCAAAATTCAAATGATTAAAATGTCATTCCTGCGAAAGCCACGTCTGACGTGGCGAAAGCAGGAATCCAGAAAAAAAGTAAGAATTAATATAGATTCCCATTTTAATGGGAATGACAATATAAAACATTCGAATTTGTTTCGGATTTCTAGTTTCGGGCTTCGAATTTTTCCGATATTAATTATAATTTATTTTGTTGGTAGGGAATTTTATTCTTCTGCTTTTTTTCAGAAAAGAGATAGAGTCAACGTTGTTTTTAGTGAAGAAAAGATAGGATTTTATTCGTTAGGCTTGACTGATAATGTCAATTATTTCCTAAGCTTCTTCCCCGATCTTGAGGCAGCAGTTCCAGGCGGGTATGGCTATTATAGACTCGGCGCATTGGCAAAGTTAACAAGTTTAGAAAGAAGCTTGGATCTTTTCAAGAAGACGTATTCTACGTTAACTTCCAGTTTTGTCGACTTTTATTTCTATCCAAGCGCTTCATCAGATAAGATCGAAATTTTTTTTGGAAAGGAAAAGAAGGATTTTTTGAGGCCCCGATTTTATTTGATCTTTTTCGGCAAGAGTAACGCGCTTTTTTTTGATAGACTTTTTTTATACCTTCAATTTCTTGGAAAAACCGAGGGGCAATTTAAAACAATCACCTCTATTCCGACTAAAAAAGAGGGCAATAGAGTAATCTTTTCTTCAAAAGATTTTTTTGAGTCCTATCAGGGGATTTTTTACAAAAGAACCTATAGAACGGAGCAACGCAATGTTCAAATTATATATACGAAAAGTTATAAGACAGCTCAACTATTGGGGCAAATTTTAGAAGGGGAAGGGATAAGAGTGGTGGACCTTAGTCAAACAGGGGAGAAGACTAAAGAGTGTGAAATCGTCGAGGATAAAAAAAAGTTTACAGAAACAGCAAAATCTTTAAGCCAGTTTTTGGGTTGTCAATTAGTAAAGGGAAAGACAGAAGCATACGATATAATGTTAAAGTTAGGGGAAGTAGAGGAGAAATGGGAAATAGAATGAAAAACCAGTTAACTCGTTAACGCGTTAACTGGTTAACCTGTTAGAAGACAAAAATGTATATATTTGTAACTTTAGGTTTAATTTTAATCCTATCTTTTATCTTGGCACTGCGATCGATGAAGGACTTTGAACTGCCGAAAGAGGTAAGGAGATTATTGAAGATTAATAGAATTAAGGGAACGATTGTATTTTTGAAAGAGAAAGTAAAACACTACAAAATATAAATCCCAAATTCCCTACCTTGCCGGCAGGCAGGCAACTCACAAGTTTTCCAAAAAAATTGCAAATTCCAAAGTCGAAATATCAAACGATTTGAGAATTGATTAATTGATATTTGAATATTGTTTGTTTCTTGTATCTTGGTTATTGAAATTTATTCTTCCGATTCTTCTTCATCACTTTCGGGTTTATAAGGTAGATATTCTTTTTCTTCGGAAGTCAGGGATTCGGCTAATTTTTCAAGATCAACTCCGGTTTCTTCTTCCGAATCTTCATCGCCTTCTTTTTCAGCCTGCATTTCTGCTATTTTAGACTGAATATTTTGCGGGAAGGATAGATACTGTTGGACTTTTTTACCTTTTTTCTCTTCATGGATAAATACCGTTACTCTGCTTAAACTTGCCTCTTTGACAAAAACTCTATATTTGCTTTTTGCCTTTAAAAATACTAATAATCTTCTTGAAAGATCGTCCGGGAGACCTCCTACATACTCGTTTTCTCTTGTTCGAACTTCAACTTTTCTTTTTTTAAATTTCAGAAAAATTTCCTGTCCCACAGTTAAAGCAGCAAGTATATTTTTTTGACCGAGGTTGACTAACGATACGCTCTTTGTTTTGCCAGAGATTTCCAAGAATATATTGGGATCCAAATAAATTTGAGTTTTTTTGCTCTTTTTAGAAGTTTTAGATTGGAGAACCTTTAACCTTTCTAAATTTATCTTTGCAACATTGCTATTTGGCTGAATTTTGAGAGCTTTTCGATAGAATTTTTTTGCTTCATCAAATTTCTGAAGTTGGATATAAGTAAATCCTAGTCTAAGTTGCGCTGCGAGGTTTTTTTTATCGAGTTTTATGATTCTTTTGTTGGCGTCGATAGCAAGTTTCCAATTGAAGTTTATCGCTGCGTCAACTGCCTGATTTTCCAATTGTTCGATATTTTCATTTTCCATGGCGTTTTTTCAGTATATGTAAAATATGGCAATTGTCAAGTATAATACTTCATGTAACACAAAACACGTAACATGTAACATTAGAACTGATGTAGTTCATTTTAATTATCTTCTTATTTCTTGTGTTACATGTTATATGTTACATGTTCTATGAATTATGAGTGGTCATTCCAAATGGTCAAAGATAAAAAGAGAAAAAGAAACAAAAGATAAACAAAAGGGCAATATTTTTTCCAAATTGTCTCGTCTGATCACTTTGGCAGTAGTTGAGGGAGGAAGTATTTCAGATCCCGAGAATAACATTAGGCTGCGTTTGGCTGTGGAGAAAGCCAAACGGCTTAACTTACCCAAAGAGAATATCGAGCGTGCGATAGAAAAGGGGAGTGGGCCGCATGGATTACAGTTAAAAGAGTTGATCTTCGAAGCTTTTGCTCCAGGTGGAATATCCCTCATTATTTTGGCAACTTCCGATAACGTGAATAGGACTCTTTCTGAGATCAGAAACGTGGTCGAGTCTCACGGAGGAAAAATGGGCAATAAAGGTTCGGTGATGTATCTTTTCAAAAAATGCGGTTTGATAACCTTTAAGGTGGGTGAAACAGAAGAAAAGGTGGTTCTCGGCTTCGCAGATAAGATAGGCGCATTTGATATTGATGAAGACGAGAAATATTTTTATGTCTATATACCGTACGAGTCTTTAAGCAAGGTAAAAGAATATCTTGGTGGGTTAAGAGCAGACAGCGTGGAAGTTGATTATAAACCCAATTCGTTGGTGGAAATAAGTGATGAAAAACTAATAAAAAAAATTCTAGACTTTATTGAGGCGTTGGATAATTTAGACGATGTTCAAAGAGTCTTTGCTAATGATAAAATTCATTGAATTCTTTCAAAGAAAAGCTCTACGGGTTGAAAAAAGATTCAGATTTGTGATCAGTTCTTTTCTTTTGACTTCTCTTATGTTAGCATCTACTTTTTTTTTCTTCGAAAAGTCAATTTTTTTCATCTTCTTATTTCTTATTTTTGGATACGCGCTAACCTATTTTTCCTTACTTGAGGGAATAGAAAATATAGAGTGGTTTACGCTTTTTTTTATGCCGATTATTCTTTCCGTTTCTTTTTACCTTTTTTATTTTCTTTTTCCGGTACGCTGGCTTACGCGTTTGCCATTTATAGTATTATATGGAATTTCTATATACGCCGTCCTTCTTTGCTCAAACATATTTAACGTGGGAGTAGAGAAGAGTCTTCAACTCTATAGGGCTGCATTCTCAATAAATTTTTTTTACCAGATGGTCGTGAGTTTTCTTATTTATAATACGCTTTTTTCTTTTAAGCTGAATTTTGTTTTTAACGCAATTTTGGTTTTTCTGACATCGTTTTTATTAGGTTTTCAGCTCGTTTGGTCGGTGAAGTTAGATTTACACCCTAAGAAAATCACAATCTTATTGGGTTTTTTTGTCGGTTTAATTTTAGGTGAATTAGCCTTGATCGGATCTTTTGTTCCGTTGAAATCAACAATTTTAGCTTTGTTTCTGACATCCTCCTATTATAGTCTGTCAGGACTCATCTACAACTATCTGGATCAGCGTTTATTTAAGGAAACTGTGCGCGAATTTGTCACAGTTTGGATAGCTGTTTTTGTGATAACCGTACTTTCGATCAGTTGGTAATTTTACAACTTATTCAAAACGTTGGGAATCCCGACTAAGTCGGGAGTTCCAAAGCGGAGGAGAGGGGAAAGGTATAATTCACTGACGTGACCAATATATCCTATAATAATTTAATGCCATTTAATACTTCAGGCTGGAAATGTGGATAAATTAAACAGCTTGTTATAACAATCTAATTATAAATTAATTTAAATTTGGATTGTCATTATGCTCCAATATTATGTACCTCTAAGTCAAGAAGTCTATATAAACTTAGCCTCGAAATTTAAAATCTGGATTGTTAATACAATCTAAATTGAATTATAAAATTATTATCGTACTTTAGCTTTTTAGCCTCGAAAATTATAAATTGGGCTTATATTATGCTCTGAAATTACAGCAATCATTAGAACAAAAGAAGGTAGTAATTCTCCGAATAATACCGTATCTAATTAGTTAAAGTAAAAGAGCTAATTTCAGGTTATTCCTTACATGTAATAAGTGTAAATAGACAGGGAAGGGTTCCTGCACTTCTCTAATATCTATTTATGGTAAAAAAAGACCATATTGAACCTGGCAGATTTAATTAAGAGTAAATCAGGGAGTGATGGGATGTATAACGTCGTAAATTGTATCTTTTACGACGTTGATCGAGGCTGACGGAAGAGAAGTGGCGAAATAAACTAAAAATTAAAAATGAAAAATTAAAAATTTTTATCGCAATAATTCTTTTCTCCACTTTTATTCCCCCATTATTACTACCCATTAAAAGCCTCATGGTTTTAATACTATAAGATTAAATTTTCGGGGGAGTACTAAGAGGTTTAGTAACTTACAAGGCTCTTTTCTCCCCTATTCTCCATTTCCTATTATGTTAAGGCGAGAGTAGATTATGAATTTTTGTACTCTAAAAAAAATCGTTTGACGAAATTGTTTTAGATTTGTTATCATTGTTTTATGAGGAAAAAATTAATAAGACAAAAGAATAATTTAGTAACAAAAGATTATTTAGATAGAAAGCTTGATGCAGTCGAAGTTTATATTGATCATAAATTAGAGCCAATCTTAGAGTTCATGAAGAAGTTTGAAGGATATCATGAAAAGGTTATGAATAAATTAGATTGGCTGGTTGCAAAGTATCAAAAATTTGATCACGAGTATACTGCAGCTTCTGAAAGAAATAATCGGATTGATGGAAGATTAGATAGTCATGAAAAGAGAATCTCCGTATTAGAAAAGAAAGCGGTTTATAAAACCTCGTAACGTATTGCTGCTATAATAAACTTCATGGACGTTCTGCAAGTTAAGAATCTTGACTAAAAGATTCTCCACCAAAGGTGGATCAGCCTTTGGCCGAGGCTATTTCACTGCGGTGGATAATATCTCGTTTTCCTTGCGGGAGGGTGAAATATTGGGTTTACTTGGCCCAAACGGAGCTGGTAAAACAACTACAATCCAAATGCTCTTGGGAGTTCTAACTCCGACTTCTGGTGAGGTTATTTATTTTGGTAAAAATCTTGAAGATCAGCGAGAAGTAATTCTAGAACAGGTTAATTTTTCCTCGGCCTATACGAATTTACCCTGGCGGTTAACTGTCAAAGAAAATTTGACTTACATTTCTTATCTTTACGACATAAAAAATAGAAAAGACAGATTACAAAAAATGATTGAGATTTTTAGACTGAATGAACTATTAAATATGGAAATACATGAACTTTCAGCTGGCGAAAAAACAAGAGTTAATTTAGCTAAGGCTTTACTTAATTTTCCTAAGGTTCTATTATTGGACGAGCCGACAGCCTCACTTGACCCGGAAGCTGCAAAATATATAAGGGAGTTTTTATTAGCCGAGAGAAAGAAATTTACTGTATCTATAGTTTTCACTTCACACAACATGCCGGAAGTTGAGGAAGTTTGTGATCGGGTTATTTTTATAAACAAAGGAAAAATTATTTCAGATGATACTCCACAGAATTTGGCAAAGACCCTTGATATGTCTCACGTGGAGCTCAATGTGGCAGACGGATTAAAGAGAACTATAGAATTCTGCAAAAAACAAAAAATGAGATTTAAGCTAAAGGGAAGATACATTGTTGTCGATATAAAAGAAAAGATGATTCCCGATTTCCTAAAGGACTTGATGGGTAAAGGCGTTAGCTATGAAGAGATTAGTATAGAAAAGCCTACGCTTGAAGATTATTTCTTAAAAATTGCTGACAAGTCAAAGATATGAAATGGCACAGGATTTATGGAATGATACTGCGCTATATGTATTATTTCAAACATAGTTTTGATAGGATTAGCGACACTTTTTATTGGCCTACGCTTGACCTTATTATGTGGGGCCTGACAAGCGTATATGCTAAGTCATTTATGCCCTAGTCAGCGCAGATTATTCTGGTTGTATTATCAGGAATTATCTTTTGGATAATTATCTGGAGAGGTCAATATGAAATTACCGTTAATCTACTCGAAGAACTTTGGAACAGAAATTTAGTCAATATTTTTTCTACGCCTTTGAAATTTTCAGAGTGGGTAGTATCGTTTATATTAGTTGGAGTTGCAAAGGCTTTTTTAAGCTTTACTTTTGCGGTTTTTATGGCCTACCTTTTATATAAAATTAAAGTATTTACTCTTGGGTTTTATATGATTCCATTTATCATTTCACTTTTAATAAGCGGATGGTGGGTTGGTTTTTTTGTAGCCGGTATTATTTTGAGATTCGGATCAAAGCTGCAGACTTTGGCGTGGACTTTCGTTTGGGTTTTGGGCCCTTTCTCGGCTATTTATTATCCTGTGTCAATTTTACCGAATTGGGCAAAGCTAATAGCTTCTATTCTTCCAACGAGCTATATCTTTGAAGGTATGCGGGAGGTGATTAATAAAGGAAACTTAGATCCATTTAAATTGATCATAAGTTTCGCTCTGAATGTTGTGTATTTGGTCTGTTCGATTATATTCTTAAGAAAGAGTTTCGATAAAGTATTAGAAAAAGGATTGGTAAAGGTCTATTAGTATAACGTCGTTAAATCTAACTTCTTCTCTACTTTTTCAATCAGATCCTGAAATCCATTCGACAAGCTCAGGATCTGAGTTTATCGAAGGACTAGTTCAGGATGACAAAATAATGCTTGATACAATTCTCAGTTTAGATATTAGGAATTAGAAATTAGAAATTTTTTATACTCCTCTTCTCCAGGCTAAAAATTTTTCGTAAAGGTAAGTCAAATAATATCTTCGGGAAATAACAAAGTCTTGAGTCGGCAGATAGTCTATTTGACGACCGCCGAATCCGGTCTTAAATAAAGTTAGTCCTTGCCAGTTTTTTGGAGACCTTCCTGCCTGTAGGATGCCCCAGAAGTTATATATTTGACAGCCTCTTTTTTTGGCTTCTTTGATTGCTTCCCACTGAAGCAGATATGTTACTGGAATTTTAGTATGTATTGAGGCGCCTTGATGATAAAAGGCGGTGGATTTGGTGAAGATGATGAGGGCTGAAGCAAGATATGAGGTATTATTGTCATTCCCGCGAAGGCGGGAATCCATTTTGTCTGGATTCCTGATCAAGTCAGGAATGACATTGTTTTTGACTTTTCCAAATAAAAACAAAGCATTACCGGTTTTATTAAAAACGTTAAATTCTTCCTCAATAAAGCTCTTAGAAAACGGCACAAAGTTTTCGCGCCTGGCTGTTTCTTGATATATTTTCCAGAAGTCATCAACTGCTTTTTCACCAGTTCTTTTTTCGATTATTACACCTTCGCGTTGGGCTTTACGGATTAAATAACGTGTAGTTTTACGCATTTCTGACAATAATCGATCATCTGTTTTAGGTAGTAGAGACGCATAGCTATGCGTCTCTACTAACGGAAGAACCCAGAGCCGTTCGGCGTGCATATAGATCGGAGCCTTTTTAAAGCCTAGATCGGAGAATATTTTACGATATTCAGGCGCATCTTCTAAAGTTGGAGCAATACGGATAAAAGAATAACCTTCATTTTTCGCCAGAGCAATTAAGTAGTTTAGTAGTTGTGTAATTATGGTTTTAATATGTTTAATGTTATATGTTTCATGTTTCATGAAAATCGGTCCATGAGGAATAAAAAGAAAATTTCCTCTCTTTGAATTGATCTGGATTACTTGAGCGATAGCTTCAAGCTCTTTATCGTTATAAATACCTAACCGCTTTACCCTATACTCTAAACCCTCTTGAAACTCTCCCCATTCCCAAGATTGGAGGAAAGAAGGCGATCCGGCTTTATTAAAAAACTGGTTCCAAATTTGAGAACTTTCTATCTCTCCTATTTTCATAGAGGTAAATAGATCGTCATTCTGGGGAGCCCTTCGACTTCACTCAGGGTAAACTCCGCGACTCCAGAATCGATTCTGGACACCTGCCCGTAATGCTTCGCAAAGCGATGCAGGCGGGAGCCAGAATGACAACTAAAACAAAGTGACGTCGTTTAATCATTTGACGTCGGCTAATGTATTTAATACTCTTTCAGCTTCATTTATTGAAATATTCGTTGCTAAATTTATTATTTTCTGACAGATTTCTTCGGCTTTTGGGCAGCTTCCGGGTATATACCCTACTCTACTTGTGTCTAAGTCTTTTGGCGCGACGACTTGATCATACCAAACCCCTAGGAAGATATTCTGTTTTCGAGCCTTTGTTAGTATTTCATCTCGATTGTCGACTAATAAAGGATAACGGATTAATATGTTGCTGTCATTCTGAGTCCGATGAACAGCAGACGAAGAATCTCTCAACTTGTTTGAGATTCTCGCATTCGCGAGAGATCCTTCAGGCTTCGCCCTCAGGATGACACGGTCGTAATAGTTGCATATCTTGGCTCTTTGTTCCTTAACTAGATCAAATTTTTTCAGCTGATGAAGTAAAAGCATACTTAAGGCATTGGGATAGGCTTTATTAAATAATTTGTCATAATCCCCACTTTTTTCTTTTGCAGTTATTTCCGGGATGAGTAAACCAAATTCATTTAGTATTTTATGGAATACTTTTCCAACATAAAAATCGTAGGTTGATTTGATAAGCATGGTCAGTGGTTTATATAAGAGGCAGCGGAAGATAAACCAATAAGGGGGATAAGTTAGCTGGTTAGCTAGTTTACTGATTACCCGGTTAGAAGAAATTATTGCGCCTCCAAAGACAGACGACAGCATTTTGGAGCGGCCGAAGGATAATAGATAGAAGTTAGATGTTAGATGTTGGATGTTAGAAGATTTAAAAATGCTAGGGTTGAAGCCGTGGGCGAGATCTTCGATGACGATTAATCCTCTATCTTTTGCTAGTTTTAAGATTTGATCACGATCTTTTGGAGTCAGGCCAAAAGTGTGCTGCAGGATTAATACTTTTGTTAAATTTGTTTTCCGGTTAACCCCACTTCTCCCTTCGGGCTTCGAGGGGCCAGCGAGTTTACGTGTTAACGAGTTAAAATCCATCGAATAGGCTTCGGATTCGATATCAAGATAGATTGGTTTAAGATCATTGGCAAGTATTGGAAGAACTACTGCTTCACAGGTGAAAGCTTGGATGAGGACTTCAGACCCAGGTGAAAGATTGAAAGATTTTAAAAGATAATAAAGGGCTGAACGACCACTTAAAAAAAGATGGAAGTTGGAAGATGGAAGTTGGAAGATGGAAGAAAGAGTTTTTTTTAATTTTTCAACTTCATTGCCGCTTTTCCACTTCCAGGGTTGGAACAGAAGCTTTAAGGATAATAATGCATCGTCCCACGATTCGTTCGGTGCAAAGTCAGTTGAGATCATAAATTTAATTGTTAAAAAATAAACAATATGTCATGCTGAACTCGTTTCAGCATCTGATTTTTAGATAGCAGATCCTGAAATAAATTCAGGATGACATTAAACATCAAAATTTGAAATTAAGCTTTTTAAAATTTTTGGTTCGAAGCGGCCTTCTATTACTATCAAGGTATTTTTATCACTCTTTTCTTTAACATAGTTTAACAATTTTCCCTCATTTTGGAAAGCTACAACTTTATTTCTAGTATCCAGTTTTTTAAATAAAGCATCGGTAGTTAACAAGGTGAGGTTCGATTTGTTAATCTCGTCAACAATCTTTTGGTAAGAAGTTTTTTTTTCTTCCCCAAGTTCGATTAATCCTCTCGATATAATTAATTTATGAGTGGAATTGATCTGACCTGCAGCGTTGATAGCGGCTATAAAACCCTCAACATTTGAGCTGTATGAATCGTCAAGCACCATGCTTTCGTTTGGTCCTTTTTTCTGCGTGAGTCTGTCTTGGATTGGTTTAAGATTCATTATGGTTTCGAGAATGACGCTCCTATCTAGACCCAGATGTGAAGCTAAAGCGATGCAGGGCAGCAAATTTTGAAGATTATGCCTGCCCGGAAGATTTGTTTTTATATCCGGCGGTATTTCATCTATAGAAAAGTACTCTTTTTCGGCTTTAGTTTTATTGGAAAAGTATTTCCATTCTCTTATGTTTTTGTTGATAAAAGCCACGCCATCCGGGGGAAGAACTTCCAGAAGTTCTGATTTTGCCTCGATGAGATTTTTTTTGGAGCCGAATAGATTCAAATGCTGGTTGCCTATCGCAGTCAAGATTCCATATTTGGGGTGAATAATACCGCAGATTGTTTTGATTTCGCCTTTCTTATATGCGCCCAGTTCGGCTATAAAATACTCCGTATCGGACTTTAGATTTTTTAAAATTGAAAGAGCTACGCCAATTTCGGAATTGTAGTTTTTTTCGGTTTTGCCGACTTTATATTTGTGCGACAGAATTTGAAAAAGGAATTCTTTAGTCGAAGTTTTACCGTATGATCCTGTAATTCCAATGAAAACTGCATTAGAGTTTTTGACCTTTAGTGCGGCTATAAAAATAATCAGCTTTCGATAGATTTGAACAGGAATTTCGCTCAACAATAAACCTAATAGCATTGTTAAAAGAGCAACTATAGGCGTTAATAATAAGAAAGCTGATAGAAGCGCAAGGTTTGAGGTTTTTAAGATAAGATATAGTGGGACAGTACTGAAAAGCATAGCTTGACCAATGAGCAGATTTCGAAGCGATATGGCAGGCATTCTAATCGCACGAAGGTAAAGAATTTTAAAGACGTTTTCTTCTTTTAAAAAAGATAAAATTCTATCCAGTCGATATTCCTTGATCTGGAAAAGGTAAAGCAGGTCGAGAGATTTTAAAAGGTAAAGTATGAGTCCTGATATAAGTAAAATCATATTTTATGCATGAATTTATTTATTTCTTCAAAGACAATTAGCGGCTTTAACAGCGGCAAGTTATGACCTATGTCCGGGAAAATTTTTAACCGTGAATTCTTTATTCTTTTCTCTAATTCGTACGCCTGAAGTATAGGGGTTTCCTTATCATTCTCGCCCCAAAGGATGAGGGTTGGGATTTTAATTGATGGTAATAAGGGGCTTAGATCTTGTCTGACGATTTTTCTAAAATTTTTTTCAAGACTGGGAACTTTAAATAAATCTGATTGAGGAAAAATGACCTTATATAAAACTTTTTTAACTATGGATGGCAACCACTTAAATAAAATACTTATTTTTGAGGTTGTTGGAGCATATCGTTTATACGACGCTCCGGATAAGATTAATTTACCAATATATTCCGGATATTTTTTTGCTAAAAAAATTCCTAAAGCTCCTCCGAAAGAATGGCCAAAATATATAACCGGCCTTAATTTAAGCTCGCAGATAAAGTCAATTAAAAATTGAGCATACTCCCCTACCCCCCAGTCTGGATCCGGACCACTGGAGTGACCGAAACCTGGCAAATCGACTGTTATAACCTGATATTTTGCAGATAGTAATGTGGCAAGGTCCTCAAGACTTTTGGAATTTCCACCCCAGCCGTGGACAAGGAGAAAAGAATCACCATTACCGCTGACTTTATAATTTATCGTCCTGCCATTTAAATCGAGATGCATACAGATAATTTTATCAAATGAAGGTTGAATTCAATTGTCATTCCCGCGAAAGCGGGAATCTATTTAATCTGGATTCCGCATCAGGTGCGGAATGACAAACCGAAATTAAAGATCCTGAAGAGGTTTTAAGAATTCTTCGAATGAGTTGATTGGACCAAGCTTTTTACCGTTGAGATAAAAAGTTGGCGTTGAGTTGACTTCGGCTTTTTGGCCTGAGAGAAGATCCGCATTGACTTTGTCTTTAGTTTCTTTAGAGTCTCTGTCTTTTTTGAATTTTTCCATATCCAGACCAAGGTCTTTAGCATAGGATTCAAATTTTTTTACCGCATCTTTGTTTTCTGACCATTCTTTTTGCTTATCGAAAAGGACGGCAGAAAATTCAAAAAATTTTCCCTGTTTTGCTGCGGCTTCTGCGGCATAAGCAGCGTCCTCGGCATAAGCATGTTGTGCCAAAGGGAAGTGGCGATAGACGAAGGTGACTTTTTTCATGATGTTGGCGTTTGCGGCTCCGCTTGCCTCAATTTCGGATTTCATAAATTCGTAAAAACTCTTACAGGCCGGGCATTGGAAGTCGCTGTATTCAACCAGAACATTTTTCTTAGCAGAATCGGTAGCCCACGTGACATGGTCGGTCGAGTTAATCACACTGACTTCGGGAAAGGTTTTATCTGAAGTTGTATTGGTAAACTGATAGGCAACAAGAAGAAAAATAAAAATTGCTATGAGTGATACAATCCCGATTACAACTTTGTTCATGAATTTTGATTATACCAAATAGTGGACAATTAGTCATTTATATAAACTAAGGGTTTAATTATCTTTTCCAAAAGATCTAAAGGGGGAAGCATTGTCTTTTTTCCATACATTCCAGGCGTATGCTGAATATCACGCAACTTCGGTTTCTTGCTCAATGGCGGAATTTTAGGGGGATATTTTATATATTCCCAGTCAATCTTTGTGAATTTTTTAAGATCTTGAGTAATCCAAGTAAGGTATTTATTATTAAATTGTGGTTCTAACTCTGCGCATTTTTGTCTGAGCCTTTCTAAATCATGAGAATATTTGTATCTCAAATCACTGATTTGCACAGCTTTTAGAGCTAAAAGGTAAGTTTTCATATAAAGTTCCAAAGTATGAGCATAAATAGTCCACATAACAATATGAGAAGGTGGTGGTGGATCAGTATTTATATTGTGAGACTTTTTAAGAAAATTATCTGAATAACTAAAAAGTAATCTGAAAGTATTATTAAATTCGAGAGCCCAAAGATACCAAAATCCAGGGTCCTCAGATCTATCCATATTGAGATGATCAATCTTAATTGTCATCTTGTGGTCTCTTTACGAAAAAATTCGAACTATATTTTAAAAAGGTATTATAGTATAGCCGTTTAAGACTATACTTAAACTCTACTTGTCTTAGGTAATGTAATTGGTTGAAAAGTAGTTGTATTTACCTTGCTTGGTTTGATAATTTTTTGTCCAGCACCCGAACTCATTAAATCTAATCTAGCTACATGAAAGACATCTATATTCGTTGGATCAACTTTTTTTAGTCCGTGAAGCACTTTGTAAGAATCACTGATCTTAAAATGCAGTTCGTAAGGTTTAAGTTCATGAAGCATCCAGCTTCGCCCCAATCTTAATTGTTGTTTTAATTCCAGGCCGACCTCTCTTCTGTTTCTGTGCCAAATTTCGTATACGTGAACATTATTACCTTCAACTGAGCCGACGACATACCAGTTATAGTATGATCCAAACTTCTCATTTGAAGTTTCTAATCTGAAAAGGCTTCCAGGATTTATTTTTGTTAGATCGAATTCGGATGGGCTTGCAGAAGAATATGAAACTATAGGTTGTTGGTTTTCTGCATTAGCAAAGAGTAAAACAGCTTCTGAGGCAAGCTGTCTTGATGCATGATCTTTCCTCCTACTTTCGGTATTTAAAAATCTATTGCTAAATGAGGAGGCCATTTTTCTAATTTGATCACCAAACTCATTCATATTGTATTATATTAATTGATTTGAATATTTTTTAAAAGAACTGATTTGTAGTCGCTTCTGCTTCTATGCAGAGAACGTGGGCTATAGCGCTGAGCGAATTTATACTGAGTGGAATCGAAGTAGTCGAAGTGACGACGTTGGAAACCATTTTAACTTATATTAAAGTCCTCTATTTACTCTCCACAAAAAATAATATTCGTTCTCTTTCATTTCATTATCAATTAATTTTTGACCTAAACAACTTGCAGTACACAGCATGGCTGTATCTATAAATCCTGATAAAATACTAGATCCATTATTTGTCGCTAATCCTATTCCCAAATTTGTTAAGGATTTAATTGCTTCTGTTGAAGTGCCTAATAAAAGCAATGTATGTCTATTTTGAAATGCTCTCTCAATTTTATTCACTTTAGGAATTACGATTTCCTTTAATGCTTCTTTAAATTCTTTTTCACTTTTGCATTTGTTAGTTTCTAGAATTGCCCTTTGAAGAGATTTTTGATATTCAACAAAAACATCCGGATTATTTTTTCTAAAATCCATTAATTTTTTTAAATTTATATTATCCAGTATTGGTATTAAATGCGCTAGTCCGTTAACTATGTTTTGTTTATAAAGATGTTCTGTTTTAATTTCTGATAAATTATCAATCATTTGAGTTTCAATTTTATTATTTGTTAAATAAGTAAATCTGTTTCCTTCGAGCGGGTCAAATTTTTGAAGCATTAAACTATCTATTGCCTCACGAATTATTTTGTTAAATACAACAATAGGAATTCGAGATTTCTTTATTTCCTTTTCAGATTTACCAGCAAGTCTGACTATTTCTTTAGGTAATACACCAAAATTTAAAACAACACGATCTTCACTGATATATTCACCTAATCCATTTATGAATAGTGCCCCATCTTTAATTTGGAGTGTAATAGATTTTCGCAATTCTGAATAAATTTTATCTTCACCGAATTTCCACAATTTTTCTTGAATTTTTTCCTCAGCTTTTTTTACTCTTTTTTTACAGTTGGAGCACAATACACGAATCGTGTTATTTATTCTAATTTTTCTGTTTTCAATAAGCGGCTTCATTAAAGAAATATTTAACAGTGAACCTAAAAATTTAATTCTAAAAAAATATTCTTGCTCGGCATTTTTAAAATCAAAATTATAGTTATAGAAAAAATCGAATGGGTTACTTATTAAAACCGAATCACTATAAAGAATTGAAAATTTTATTAAATCAATCACCTGTTTTGTCCTGCATTTTATTGCACCACATGGGACGCTTCCTCCGCTCAAAGACTCGTTAACAACAAAGTCAAATAAAGATGGTTTACCTTTAAAAGTTGAATTCTGATTTGACAAAATAAAGCATTGTTCAAGTAATTCAATTACATTATTTAGAGGCATTTTTTCTAAAATCTTAGATTGAATTTGTGTAGGATTATCTATTCCCTTTTTATTTAAGTAGTTAAATAATTTATCCATGGTGATAGGACTTTATTATATCAAAATATACTTGACAAGATAATCCAAAGTGCTAAAATCTAGTTATTATAAATCCCACTTTTGTGAAATTTGGGAAACGTAATGAATTTCTTAAAAATTCAAATGTTCTGACAAAGCACTTTTTCTTCAGAAGAAATGTTTCTTCCTGAATGCTCTATCTGATAAACGTAATACCGCTTCGCGGTAAACGTTCCTTACGCCGGATTTGAGATATTTTTCGAATGCAAAAGGATTCAATAGTCTTTTAATCTTCATTTGATAAAATTGATATAAGCCTAAATTAGGAGGAGTCGCCTAG
>Ga0155807_128_pt1 | contig 37688 bp, 55 predicted proteins | sample RifCSPlowO2_01_FD_107461 | JGI IMG/M metagenome (GOLD analysis project Ga0155807, IMG submission 107461) | Candidatus Roizmanbacteria bacterium RIFCSPLOWO2_01_FULL_37_13 | reverse complement strand
TACTGCGCCTTTTCCTTTAGGTACTTACGCTCCAAACTATTCTAATCCAGGACAGTGTTTTCGTTATAAAGTCAAACTGTCAACAACTGATCAAAACAATACGCCAGTCCTTTACGATTTCACCATCAACTATTCACCATGAAACAATATTCCAACCTCCAACCTCCAACCTCCAACTTCAAACGGAGTTACACTCTCATCGAACTTCTCATCTTTATGGGTATGATCTCAATTCTTCTTGTTGTCCTGACCGAGGTATTTAGCTCAACACTTGATGTCAGGCGAGAATCAGAGAGTATCTCAAGCGTAGAACAAGACGGAAATTTTTTACTTAACCGATTTATGTACGATATCCCAAGAGCCACAAATATTAACCAACCAAATGCAGATGGTGTTACAGATACGGCCCTCGACATTACAATAGACGGCGCGAGTTTTATTTACTCGATAAATAATGGAAATTTAGAGTTAACAACTGGTGGAACTACAAAACAACTCAACGGTATAGACTCTACTATCTCTAACCTAACATTTAAAAGAATAGGAAATGATGACGCAAAAGATACTATCCAATTGGGTTTTACGGTTACAAGCAAAATCCAGCGAACCACTGGTCCAGAGTCTAAAAGTTATCAGACTACAGTAGGATTACGCTGATAATAAGTTTGATAATAAAATTGGGTTCATTTAGTTTAATCTCAAATGAAAATATCTAATAATTTAAAAAATAAAAAAGGCCAAACGCTATTAATGCTTTTGGTCTTTATGATCATCGCTATAACGATAACCTCGGCTGCGACAATGCTTATTATAGTAAACTCGTCTAATACTCAAAAATTGGAAGGGGGTAGCATAGCTTACCAAATCGCAGAAAGTGGAATTGAGAATGCTCTACTGCGACTCCTCCGAAATCCAAATTATACTGGAGAAGCGGGTTTAACAATGGGAAGTGGAACAGCAGATATTTCGGTTTCGGGCAGCAACCCCTATACAATCACTTCGATAGGAAAAAGCGGAAGTTTTTCGCGAACTTTGCAAGTAATTGTAAACTATAATGGTAACATGACCATTTCCTCTTGGAGAGAGGTATATTGATTATGCCTTTTCAGAACAAAAATCTAACAAATAAAGGTATCGTTTTCATTCAGAAAGATAAATTTGAGTACTACGACGAGGTCCAATCTCGAATAATTCATTTTGTTTTCCAACCTGACGTCATTCAAGATTTAGAACTTGTAGATAAAGATAAATTAAATCTTCAGGTTAAGTCTTTTGTCGAGACTAACAAAATACCTCAGGCTAATATATTGTTTATCATTGCCGATGCCATCATCTTCGAGAAAACTTTCCCGCTGACGCCAAATGCTGACAAAAATTTAGAGACTCAGAAATTTTTGGAAAATATCCCCTTTGAGCACGTGAGTTACAAAGTGATAGATAGTCAAAAAGAGTGTAAAGTAATGGCTATAAATAAAGAACTCTTTGAGGCATTAGAATTTTCATTTGAGACGTTGGGCTTCAAACCTCTTGGCATGATACCACAATTTTCCCTTGGCGAAACCTACCGCATAAGCCAAAGCCTCAATTCTGAAATCGTCAAATATATTTTGAGCCATTTCGATCTTCTTAAAAAGCAAGGTTTTGTTCAGGAGGAAATGAAAGCCTCACCCCAAACAACTGCAGGCGAAACGCCAATGGCTGAAAAAAAGATTCAGAATCCTATTAATAAGTACAGACTTCCCATTATGATATCAGTGTTTATACTCTCAATCGGAGCTCTATCTATTTTTATATATCTTCAGTACCCTCAAAAATCAAAAGCTACTCCGGTTCCTTCAACTATAGTTGCTCCTTCAATAACAACACCTGAACCAACAGCCGAAGAAACTCCTATAAGCACTACCTCTGCAACGCCTACCGAAAGTAAAAAATAAAAATGGATTAGCCCTTTATAGCTTCCAACATTTCATTTTTAATTTTTAAATGCCCCTTGACAAAAAAATCAAATATGTATAGGCTAAATAATATACATTTACTATTTATAAATACTGGAGGTGACTAAAATAAAAAATTGATATGAAAAAATTAGTATCTTCTGGTTTTACACTAATTGAACTATTGGTTGTTATAGGAATTTTGGCAATTCTTTTGGCTATCACACTTATTGCCATAAATCCCGCAAGGCAATTTCAACAGTCAAATGACACAAAAAGATCAAGCGATATAAATGCAATCTTAAATGCAATAAACCAATATATGGCAGATAATCAAGGATCGCTTCCAACAGGCATAACGGATACAGCACAAATAATTCAAGCAACAACATTCAATGATCTTTGCACAGCGATAGTGCCACTATATATTGCTGCACTTCCGGTAGATCCTTTAACCAACAACGGAACACCAGTACAAGCAACCGATTGTACAGGATCAACTTGGAATACTGGCTATACGGTACAACAAGTAGGTGGGGCAGGTAGCAGACTAACAATTGCAGCTCCAGATGCAGAAATTCAAGCAACTATTGAAGTAACGCGATAAAACTAAATAAGCTAGGAGCGTTTCTCGTCAGGTGCTCCTAGCTTTGCCTGAGAGAGATCTTTAGTAGACTTGATTGTTTCCCATGTGGAATAACTAAAGTTTACCGCTTTGTAGTCCCACCAACCTAAAAATCGACTATACATTTCAATTAAAATTACCAAGGGTGTATAAAGAATGAATTTAGGTTTGGGATTTTCTTTGAGAAACGACAAAAGTACTTTAAATATGGGTAAAATATTCATGGTGGCCACCTGATAACTCTGCTCATATTTTACGGCAAGATGTCCGCTGAAGATTCTTCGGCGTTGTTTGATGAAATCTCTAATATTGGTTGGGCCTTTATTGTAAGCTTTTGCTTCAGGCACATAGACGATTTTGTATCCTTGACCTCTTATAAGCGGTTCTATGTTGGCTTCGTCGACGCTCGAAATTGTTGGAATCTTGCGAAATATCTTCCTGAATGCGACTACTTCGCCCATCTTGGGATCTTGCAGAGACACCCGGTGGTGCAACTCCCACAACAGATGTGCGGCATAACCGAAAAGACCGCTATCGATATCATTGATCGGGATCGGCCTCACCCCGGTCATACCTACTTCATTATTAGAAAACTTGCCGACCAATTCCTGCACTGTATCAGGAACGAGAATTATATCTCCCCCCATAAGTACCAATATTTCCTTAGATGCTTTCTCAATAAACATATTCACGGCTGCCGCTTTTCCCTCCCGTTTCTTTTTGTATATAGTCTTGATTAGTTTATTGCTTTTAGAAAATTTTTTGACGATAGAAAGTGTTTTATCTGTTGATCCAGAGACGATAACTATAATTTCTTTGATTTTAACGTTTTTCAATTTTTGTTTAAGAAGTGAGTCTATAAATCTTTTAATATTTTTTTCTTCATTATAGACACAGACTCCAATCGAACACGAAATTATTTTTTTATTTCTTTTATACATAGCAGCGCTGCAGCATTTTGAGGATTATTATAAATATAGGTCCACTGAATTAACTCCGATATTATAGTCCAAAAAAACTCTGGGTCGAATTTGATTTTATGATAATCCCCTCTCAATCGCTTAGGCCCGTATATTCCAAATATTTTATATCCTTTGTTTCTTAGCTCCACGTCAGTCCAACCCGATAAGTGGCTGTCATAAATCGACTTGCCTTTTTGTGGTATAAAACCGTTTGGCGTGAATATGATAACTCTTTTTTTTGCGATTTTCTCCATATCTTTTATCAACTTTTCTCCGTCATCCTTTTTTAAATGTTCGATTACATCTAAAGCTACGACAGCATCGAACGACTTTGACTTAAAGTAATCACAGGCTCCTTTAACATCCATAACTTTTAAAATATTGTGCGTTTTTTTCTTTTTAGCATTACTTATTGCCTCTTTACTTGTGTCAATACCGTATGTCTTTGTCTGCAAAAAGCGTATAGGCGAATTGTCACCGCAACCCAGATCAAGAATGGTTTCACAATCAGAAAGAATGTATCTCAAATAGAGATAAAAAAATATAGTCGGGAATTTAGGAAATAATTCTTTTACAATATGGAACATGCCAAAGATAGCGATTATTGTATTACATTTCGGCGACAAAAAAAACACTTTAGAATGTTTAACTTCAATCGAAAAATCAACCTACCCTAAAAAACAACTTGCCGTATTCATCGTAGACAACGGGACAGGAAATCTTTCAGAAAATGAATTGAGATCTAAATCTTTTCTCAGCAAGTTGGTCAAATTGGATTATAATTCTGGCTTTTCGAAAGGGGTCAATGCCGGTATTAAAACCGCTCTGAAGGACCCTCTTATCAAATATATTTTTCTTTTGAATAACGATATTGTCCTTACCGCTAACTCATTTAAATATATTGCCACTGAACTCGAAAGTAAAAATATTGATATCGCAGGCGGAATTATAACCTATTATGACGACAGAGAAAAAATCTGGTTCGCCGGCGGTAGTCTCAATGAAATATTCTGCTTTACCAAGCATCTTTACATGAACAAACATCTAACCTCTAACATCGAACTTCCCAATGCCGACTTTATCACCGGAGCCGCCATGTTTATCAGACGGCAAGTATTTGAAAAAATAGGTTTTTTCGATGAAGATTATTTTTTGTACTGGGAAGACGTCGATTTTTGTCAAAGGGCAAAGAGATTTAAACATAAAATAAGCTGTCTTAATACTATCGTCGGCCATCACAAAGTTTCCTCTTCCTCTGGATTGACAGGATCAAACAAACTCTCACCCGTAAGGGCGTACTATTTTGCCCGAAATCCATTTCTATTTATGAAAAAAAATAATCTGCCAATCTTAACCGGTTTAATAGGACAACTATTTATACGTCTACCCTACTATTTTTTTTCTCAGACCGGCCTCAGTTCTTTTTATCAGTATCTAAAGGGACTCTGGGACGGGTTAAAGTTTCTATATCTTCATTGAAAAGGTCTTCGTAATCATCTTTAAATTTTTGAATTGTTTTTTTTCCGGCTTCACATTTATTATATAGGGTATAAAGTTGGAGATAATATCTCTTCCAAATAGGATAAAGTTCTATTGCTTTCTTTAGGCTGTCTATAGACCATCCACAATCGCCGTATCCCTTAAATAAACTGAGCGCTAAGCCGGAATAAGCTTGTGGATTTGTGTCGTCGATCCAAAGTGCGCGTCTGTAATAATGCTCGGACTTTCTGGAATCCTTGTAAAAATCGTCTAAAAAATCTCCAGTCCTGACAAGCGCGTTAGAATAAATCGAAGGTATCTCGGCCGCGGTAAAATTTTGTTCGGCAAGAGTGAGATCAAGTCTTCTTTTTATCTTAATTTTTTTGATTATTTTTTCAACCTCGGTCAAGTAATCAGCTTTTTCCGGTATTTCTTTCTTATCCATTACCTCGAAGACCAATCCTTTTGGCACCAATACTGTATTTTTTGGCATTGGATCGATTTGATAGGTGGTAAATATCTTTCTCTTTTCCCTGATCTTATCAATTGTTTTTGGAATGACGTCGTTCAATGCCGACTTTGGATTTTTTTTATAAAAAATATTTATTTCTTCATCCAAGTACTTGTTCCCTCCAACCCCTGGAGGATTTATTATATCTATGTCACCTCTTACCCCAAGGACATAATATAAATACCAGACATTAAAAGTCGTTGTGTCACCTGAGACAAAAAGAACACTTTTTTTCGGCAACGAATTTAAGATATTGGAGGCAAGAGTATTCCCTACTTTGGTTTTTGATAGATCAGCCTTCGGATAGTTGTAAATCAGTTGGAAGATGGGGACTATAAAAAAGTACGACAAAAGAATAAAAGTGTAAACCTTTTTGGAAAAAATAGGTGCAGAACTGTACCTGGAAAAAAACCCGTTCAAAATTTCTTTTATCAGTAAAAAACCGTAAGGCGCAAAAAACATGGCGACGACAAAAGACAGCGAATACATCCTCTCGATTACGCCAAGTCCTGGAGCCGTCGTGCTGGGTCCGGCACCATAAAAGACGAGGAATGGACCGCTTAAAAAATAAGCGGCGAAAAGCGAGATAAATATAAGTTTATCTTTTTTAATTAAATAAATTGCGCCTAATAAAAAAATAAAGATTATCTGATAGGAAAAAGTCGAGATCAACGTCTTAAAATAATTACCTACAACAATCCCAATTATTTTTATCGGGACCTGATGAGTGAAACTAGGAGCATAGCTATAATCTCTTCTCAATATTAAATGGATAAAGTTCTTTAAATTTACAGGATTATCCCAGTTTATTGGTGGATTTTTTGAGGCAGCAAGAAATACATAACTATAGATTGAAAAACCAAGTATGAAAAAAAGGGTTATTTTAATGACGGTTTCTTTTTTGCGAAAAATAATTTTTATATGTTTTAGAGTAAGAATGAAAATAGTTGGAAATAACAAAACTATCGTATGATGGTGGGTTAAAGACAAACCTGTGAAAAAACTCATAAGAAATAGGTTTTTCAAGTCAGGTTTTCTGTAAAAATTGATTGCCAGGTAAAGCAACAAAATAGCAAAAAAGTTGTTCAAAGCAAAAACCTCTGGCAGCTCCGCATTAACCCAGTAGAAATAAGAAAAAGCAAGAATAGAAGTTGAAAGGATTGATATAAAAATACTCCTAATGGTCTGAAGCGAAAATTTATAGAAAAAAATTAATCCAAAGATTGCAGCTATCGTAGAAATTAACGCAATTTTTGTTACCACTTCAAAGGGAATCGGCAGGCGGGAAAAAATAAATCCCATTAAAGTAAATAAAGGATATCCCGGCGGATGAGCGACTCCGCCAACATAGGCAGCAGTAACCAAATCCCCAATATCGCCGCTGTAGACATCACGTGTTAGATTATGTAAATAAATAACTCCAACTAAAGTAAAAAAAATTAATACAACTATTCTTTTAAGCATAAATCCTAAATTCTAATATCTAAACTCTAAACAAATTCAAAATTAATAAATTCAAATGGCCAAAACTATTTTTCTTTTGTAATAATGGATCCAAATATTTTCATTAACTCTTCAGATTCTAGAATTAACTTACGTCTCATTGATTCTAAGTCTGGAGTCTCGCTAATATCTAGGAGTTTTAACCATGATCTACTTTCTTTAGCTTCCTTTCTGCAGATTTTCGTTCTATGATAAAAATCTTTTTTACTCAATGCTTCGTTAGCTTCAATATAATTAGAATGTACGGAGCCGGAAGATCTAACTAACTGCTTTCCGTCTTCAAAATTTCCTATGGTTTTAGGCAGTTGTTTCACTAAAATTCTGCATTGGTTAGCGAATTGAAAAGTCCTTTCTTCTAAATCGAATCTTTTTGGATTTTTAATTTCTGTCATTTGATATTGTTTAGAATTTAGTGTTTAGAGTTTAGAGTTTAGAGTTTTTAAGTTGATTTAAACAATATATAGTATTATTATCAGTAATTATATGGATAATAAAAGGATTTTACTAGTTGAAGACGACCCCCTCCTGCAAAAACTTTATACCGACCTACTTATAGGTGAACGCTTTTTTGTTGAAACAGCATCTGAGGGTTTAACAGCTTATCAAAAAATAAAGCAGGGCGGTTGGGACTTAGTCTTACTGGATATAGTATTACCAAAACTTGGAGGCATTGATATTGTCAAACAATTAAAAAATGATGAAGAAGTAAAACCAAATAAAAAAATAGTTTTCCTAACCAACCTTGACCAAGGTAAAGAAATCGACGAAATTAAAAAACTCGGTTACGAGTACCTGATAAAAAGTAATCTCAACCCAGACGAATTTTTAGATAAAGTCAAGTCTTTACTTTAAGATTGCAGTACTTTAACTGCTTCTTTCGCACATAAAACATCTTGTTGTATATCTGTTGAGCCACCTACTCCCACTCCTCCAGCCAATTTTCCGTGCATTTGAACCGGCAGTCCCCCGGCCATCGGAGTCAACTCACCAGCAAACAGAGTATTTACTCCAAAGTAGGGTTTACCGGGTGCTGAATATTCCAGCAAACCTTCGGACGGCATGCCTAAGTTGGCTGAAGTAAATGCTTTAGCGTAGGCAAAACGCGGACTTATTGGTATGGCCCCATCCATTCTGCTTGCTACCACTATGCTTCCGTGTTCATCAACTATCACAGTCGTTACTGCAATTCCCAGCTCTTTGGCTTTCTTTTCGACACCTTCTAGCGCCTTTTTTGCTTTTTCGAGCGTAATCATTTTTTTGCTTTTTCACCCCCTCTCCGTTATAATTTGTATATAGTATAAGTTATTATTTTAAAAATAATCAACAGCAATTGACTAAAAAAATATGACTCTAGTAGAACCAGATACAATTAGAGTGCTTCGTCATAGACGGGTTGAGGCGGTCACACCGTTTCGAATTGGATCTCTCGGCAATCCCAGCGATCGAAGTTACGCAGCAGAACTTATTGCCCGGGGCCAACCTGTTGCTGCGCAAATGTTCGGAGTTTTTGGTCTTTGGGTTAGAGCCGACGATCGAATCGCAATTGATAGAGTAAGAAAGGCAAAACGAGAACGAACTGATGGGCCAGCTAAACCTTTTGCCACCATGATATCTACCCCGGATTTTATAAAGTTAATTGATTTTAATGCGGTCGATTCAAAATTTGCTGCAATGCTCAGAAATGGCCTAGAACTTCAAAGAAGGATAGGAGCTCTATGCCATATTCGTGCACCAATTAAACCATACCTTGTAGAACAACATGACATTCCCCCGTTACTCTTAAGTTATCAAGGAGATCAACCAATTATGCAAAATCTTGACCCCTTTGGTCATAGTCACATGAGTAATTTTATCAGAGCAGTACAAGACAGGGGTATTCAATTTGTTGGTGTTACAACTTTAAACGATAGCGAAAATGAACCTGAAATTATTGAAGGCGGAAAAGCTTCAGATCGTTGTCAAGAAAGAGGAATTGAATTGTTATTAACAGATTACTCACCCAGAAGAGATGACATTAGAGGTTCTTTTGCCATTTTAGACATAAGTGAAATCCTGTCATGGGTAAGAGATGGTTTTGTTCCAGCAAATGACATCGAAACTATTCTAGGACTTACAGTAGATAGAAGTCGGATGAAGCCGTCTAAGTATCGTAAATCTTCCTTCCCTGTATTGGATATTGATCTTGATCCAAGGTTACAAAGAGCAAAAGTTTTACTACATATAAAAGGATTAAACAGCAAGGAAATTGAACGGAAAATAGGTAATACACTCCGAGCGCTAGGAAAATCTACTCCCGTCCCAATCCCTTAAGAATTTCGAAATTCTTTATTTATATCTACCTTGATATTCAATTGGATAAGGATATCCTTTCTCAAAATGATTATATAGAACTGCTACCCTGTTAAAAATAGGGTTAAAGAATTCTCTACTAAACTCTTGCGGGTAAATTTTTGCATCCTCGAAATCTCTTTCATTTCTTACAGCTAAAGGCACTCCTTGTTCTACCTGTGTATAAACCTCCCCAAGATAATTTAAATATACATCATCCATATAGTGTTTTTTTCGGGATCTTAATATAGAGAGGTGTTCAAACGTATCTCTTGGCGTCGAATAATTCCACGTGTAGAATGCTCCTCCAAATACTCCTCCCTGGCCCGTGCCTGTTTTTACCTCAATACCATAATGTTGGCCAACTTCATGCGCAGTCCGGATAACCCCATCGATTGCTCTCTCGCTAGCATCATAGAAACAAGCTCCCAGCTGAAGACCTGTCTTGGGATGAAACATACGGTAGTTCTTACTTTTTCTAGTAATTGGTCCGTACATTGTGACAGCCATGACTATATCATGCTCTTCAAGAATAGCTCTGGCAACATGAGGAGCAACTTCTAATTGTTTTGCAAGACCTTCACGCCACTCGTCATCCGAATAGGGTTTATTGATATGGCTTAAAAGAGACAATTTGACTCCGTCCTCATCCAACACATGAGCGCAGCATTTACCTATCACATCTGTTAAGTAAGAAATAACCGCTTGCCTGCAAATCGTATATTCTTCTGGAATTTTACTTAACGCCGCGTCGATTATTTCTGGAATAAATAAAGACATGCTTCTTTGAAGCGCAAACACTTCTCCGCCAACTACCTGGTCGACAAGCGGTTGATACTCTCTCTTCACACTATTCGTATCGCCCCCATATACATATTGATAACCACTATTATCGGGTAAAACACCATCTTTAAATTCCACCTTTTCTCGCACAAAATCTTTTTCATCTTCTATACGTCTCCCGCCTAACAAACCCTCAATCACATCCTCAACTCCACCAGCGTAAAGCTTATTATCAGAAGCCACTACATCAAAAATCCTTCTTTCAGGGACAGTAAGATCACTCCAATGACTCTCAATCAAATGTCGAGAAACTTCTCGTGCTCCTTCAGCAAGATCTTTTCGTGTTTCGTGCGTTTTCTGCCATAAGTCACTTGAGCGCTCATCCGTTGACTTTTTCCTTGCCAGAGCAGCTCGTAAATTCCTGTCACTTTCCAAACGACCCTCAGGTATGGCTCTTCTCAACGCATAATACTCTTCTTCAGCTTTGCGCATATTACCATAAGCTTTATCGTGAGCTCCCACAGTTGATGTATGACTAAACCTTCAATCTTTGATAATTCCGCCGGAGATTTGCTGGAATCATAGAAGTTCCAACCACTTCATCTTTAGTGACAGGTTCAGAAACTGAAGTTCTCGTTGTGGCAATTATAGGATTTCGCTGAAATCCCTTTCGAAGAAATCTTTCCTTGAATTCATTTAGATTCATTAATTGAAATTATATCATAATGAAGGCCTAATTACTCCTTAACTTTTTCAAATTTTCGATAATTCTTGGCATTTCCAAGTGATACTCTTCAACAGTTGGCAACCGTCCTAACAAAGAAGATAAAGTTGTAAGTATCGCTCCTCCCATATAGACTTTGGCATTCTTTGAACCCATTCTACCGTGATAATTTCTGTTGGAAGCAGTTATGGCAACTTCACCGTCTACGACTGCCCCGAGACCTTCACCAATGCAAGGCCCACAAGCTATTTCATCTAACACTTGAGATCCTGCCTCCTTAAGCATATCAATTACTCCTATTCTGGCAGCCTTTTCTCTTATATCCCGTGAGCTTGGTATAATAATCAATTGAGTCTTTGGTGAAACTTTTTTGCCTTTTAATACGGCAGCTGCTTCAATTAAATCACCTAAACCCAAAGTACAAGAGACTAAAAAAGCTTTATTAAGATCCGGAAACTCTTGTATTACCGCAAGAGAAACTGCGTTGCCTGGACTACCAGGTCTAGCAACCCAAGGAGATACTTTGCTTAAATCAAAGTGAACCACTTGTTCGTATTCACAATTTGGATCAGGTTTGCCGTATAGATTTATTGCTTCATCTTCAGTCATCCCAAATTTATCAACCAAGAATTTTACACCAGCTTCAAATGCTTCAGTAACAGCAACTTCACTTACAAAAATTTCCGGCACCATATTACATAGCGCTGCTACTTGATCGAGGTTTAAAGTATTTAATCCACCTCCTCCATACTCTACCACCATTCCACTCTGTTTAGGTTTAAAAGTTGCAGTCAACTCTAACTGAACATCCCTGATAGAAAAACCGGGTGGAAGAGATCCGGTAAACTCCACTCTCATCACTGGAGCTACCGAATAAGGAATTCTTCCTTCGGCTAAACCAGCTGCAAAAAGTGTCGATCCAACTGGTATGGCAATTATCGGTAACACTCCGAGAGTTGGTGTATGAGAATCTGTAGCAATTACAACCTGTTGATTTCTGGAATCAAGCTTATCGAGCATGACCCGATGACATATGCCTGATCCTCCTCCATCGCTTAATTTGCCAGGATAATAGTTTTCCGCTGGAACACCAAGTTCTCGAGCAAAACTACGCTGATTTCCAGTTAAAAGAGGTATCTGTTCTCTTGTAGAATGGGCAAAATGATCTTCAAAAAAATAAACTCTGTCGGCTGGTAATACACGTTTTACACAGTTATAAGCAGTAACCATTGCCGCTCTAGCCAAACCCGAAAGACCCACATATGAGTAAGCAACATCAACTGGCAACAAACCACATTCCCCAGTCTTAACAGTTGCTGCATTAAAAGCTCTTGCTAAACGTTTCTGATAAATATTCATCTGATGAAGCGGCATGCCCTCTTTTCCTATCATTGGTTCAGCGTATTTCCCGGAATTTATTCTATTTAGGTAGTTAAACAATCCTCCCGCTTGAATAATAGATCGATAAAGAAGATCCTTTCCCCTTAAAAATTCTTCCAATGAGACAGGTTCTCCGTTTTGGATTTGAGCCGCAAGTCTGGTATTTGTGGAAGTCAAAAGACCAAGATGATGAGCATTTTTTTCAAATAATGGGCCAAAAGATTCTGCCAAAACACAGCTAAATCCAGCTTTTAATAAAGCCCAAACAGCCTGTTCTCGACTCGATCCTTTTCCGAAGTCCTTTCCAGCTACTAAAACTGTGCCGCCGCTCCTTCTCAAGGTTCCATTTTCAATTCCGTATTCTTCTCCAAGTCCACATAATGCTCTATCGCCTAGCTCTACCAAGTCATCAGTCAAAAGATGAGCAACTGTTATAATATGGTCTGTCGACACTCCATCAAATAGCTTATCGGGGTTTTGAAATCTTTCGAATTGAGGGTACAGCTGTTTTTTAAATCTTACCGGATCATTGTTAAGAAAAACCACACCTCCAAAACCAATAGTTTTTACAAATCCATCTTTTTCAACTACTTTACCAAATGGTCCGCCAAAATAAATATTATTTATTCCACTGGTTTCATTCATTTAAAGATTGGTGATTCAAGAGTTTATCAACTTCTTCTGGAGTCAATACTCGTCCAAGTTGTTTTGCTGTATACAAAACTTGTTTAACTTGAGCTTCTGTTATTCGAGCCAAATCGATCCCTCTATAAAGACAATATAACTTGACATTTGCACTTCCACTCAATGGACCAATTAATACTTCGTTCGCTCTACCTATCGAGGGGGGAAATACAGAAGAATAGATTGTTTGTCTCATTAGATCGAGACGATATACTATATGATCTAATCCTAGTTCTTTAGCTTCTCGAGCTAGTAGTTCTGCTTTTAATATTGCAGAGGCGTGGATTCCTAACTGTGTTTGGAAAGCCTTCAGTCCTGAGGGTCCGTGGTTTGGTCTAGCCTCATCAACGAGCGCACAGTATGCTGAAATTATTCCTTCTAACATTTTTGTTTTCCATGGAACTTCCATGTTTGCCTCACGAAGAATCTGGATAAAATTTAAAATTAGAGGTTCAAGTTGAGTATTGCCAGCTCTTTCGCCAATTCCCAGAGCAACTGTATGCACTCTGTCAGCGCCAGCAGATATGGCCGCCATTGCATTCCAAAGATCATTTCCTAAATCTCTATGTCCATGCCACTCGATGGGGATAGAGTCGGCTCCAAATTTATTAAGTAACTCTCTGACATAGTTTACAATTCTATAGACACCTCTAGGTCTGGCTATTCCAATGGTATCCGCAATGCAGAATGCACTTGCTCCGTTATCAATCTCTGCCTTAACAATATCGCTTAAAAAATCTGGTGGAGTTTGAGTAGTGTGCTCTGTTGCGCCTATCACTTTTACTCCATGATTTGTTGCTTCTTTAACGGCCCAAGAAAGCCTATCTAGCACAAAACTTTTATCCCACCCCTCAACTAAAAGTCTTACAGGCGCCGTCCCCATAAATACTATCGCTTCAAGTTCTGGGTTTATCTCTTTGCATTCTAAAGTCCATCGCAACGATTCTTCTGTTGCTAAAGATAGTACTATAGGTATAACATTAGAATTTCCATCTCTCATTCCGGCCAGAAGACTTTTAATTACAATACTAGTTTTACTATTTTCTCCCGTATATATACCAACCGTCATTCTTTTTACGCCAAATTCTTCTAAAAGTCCAACATAATCTAACATTGCTTTAACATCGGGATAGATTTTTACTCCACCAAGTCCATCCCTTAAATCTTCGGCAACTAATTCGACTCTTTTTACTTGATTTGCTGTTGGCTCAGCGGGAATCGAGACGGGTATAGGAATATCATGAAATAAGTCTGAACTCCAGTTGAAATCTAAAGGAATATTTCCTGCTTTTATCATCCAAAGAGTGCTGCTCATCTTAGGGGCTTCGCTCATATTGGTTGACTATAATTTATTATGGGGGTATAGTATATATTTATGAATGATGCACACACCAATAACGATGACAATTATACTACGACCCCTCAATTAAAGCAAACTGTCGATGCGCTTTGGCGATTGGAAAAAATTATTCTTAACACCCTCGACTTCAAACAGGTTGTCCAAAAAATTGTTGACAGTCTACTAACAGAGCTTAATTATCTTGAATTAGGATACCGTATTGTTGTTCTTGTCTTATACGATGAAAAAAATAATGTTTTAAAGCGTATCTCAATATCCCAGACAGACGAAGCCAAAAAAGCATTAATTGCGACACCAATACCCTTCCCGAAGATTGATATACCTTTATCTGCTTTAGACAATCTTTGCGTCAAGGTTTTCATGTTTAAAAAACCCGCCTCAACTTCTTTTTGGCCAGATATTCTTACTCCACCCTTCACAAAAGAACAAGCAGTAGAGATGCAGAAAATCGTTGGAATAAAAACGAGTTTAGCATATCCTGTTCTTTCTAAGAATAAGTCATTAGGAATACTTATTTTTAGCATGACCAAGAATGAAAATGAAGTTTCAAAGGAAGAAAAGGATTTGATTCAGGGATTTACAGACGTTGTAGGTTTGGCTGTTCAGAATGCTCAGCTTTACACAAAACTCGAACACACAACAGAAAAACTTAACAGAGCTAACGTCAAATTGAAACAGCTTGACGAGCTAAAAGATGAATTTGTCTCACTTGCATCACATGAACTTAGAACTCCGATGACCGCGATCAAAAGCTACCTCTGGATGGTTCTGAACAAATCTCAAAATCTCGATCCCCAGATGCGGAGTTATCTTGACATCGCATCTCAAGAAACAGAACACCTCATTAAACTGGTACAAAACATGCTTACCATCTCAAGAATAGAGAGCCAGCGACTCGAGTTAACGCTTCAAAATTTGGATTTATTTGAAATAGTTAAACTCGTCTATAATACGTTGAAGATCAAAGCCGACGAGAAACATCTTACGTTTACGCTCTTGCCATACCCTGAAAAAGTTATCGTAAACGCTGATAAAGAAAAACTTTCGGAAGTATTTGAAAATATTATTGGAAATGCGCTTAAATATACTCCTGATAATGGAAATATCTCTATTCATTTCACTACCGAAAAAAATAAAGCCGGGGTACACGTCACTGATTCCGGACCTGGAATTTCAGAAAAAGACCTGAAAAAACTATTTCAGAAATTCGGCAGGCTCGAAGAAGCTAAACAAAGCCGAACGTCGGGTACAGGTCTTGGCCTATATATCTCTAAACAAATTGTAGAACTCCATAAGGGTTCGATCAAGATTGAATCGGAAGTTGGAAAAGGAACGACTTTTAGCGTCTATCTCCCGTTGGCTTAACAAGCATTTGTTGATAGAGGTTATAGACCTGCCTTGCCATTTTTTCAAAGGAGAATTTTTTGAGCAGGTTAGCGTAGTCAACTTTTTTCCTTTGACTAAGAAACTGATTAATCTTCTTTGTAATATCGTCTATTGATAGAGAATTAAAAGATATATAACTCCTGCCCAAAAGTTCTCTGAATACTTCAATATCTGATGCGATTATTGGTAAATTAAAATAAGCCGCTTCAATTATCGGCAGGCCAAATCCCTCGGACAAGGAAGGGTGAATCAAAGCCGAAGCATTTTTATAAAAATAAATCAGTTCTGTCTTTGATGGATTATGGTAAAAAACAATTCTTTTTCCTTGACTTAATTGGTTAATTAATTGGGTCAATCGTTTTGAAAAGTAATCATCAGGCCCGATTAGTATAAGTTGGGCATTTCTGCTAACTTTTGCAAAAGCTTTAATTAAATTTTCAACATTTTTATGCGGATAGAAATTGCCAACGTAAATAAAGAGGGGCTTTGAGTTTGATGTTAGACGTTTGAGGATAGCTGATTTTTTAATATTTTCATCCAACTTCCATCCTCCAACTTCCAACTTCATCAGCTCATAATCAACACCTTCATAAATAGGAACTATTTTATCCGCCAGCCCACGGATTGATTTTCCGTATAAATTCAGAAGTTGTTTCTTGACTGTTTTTGAAGGAGTGATAACTTTAATCGCATTTTTTATTTGTTGTGAAATAACAAATTGGAAAGCTCTAAACTTAAGTTCGTATGATAACGGATTCTTAGTCGACGCTTTACCGGTTTTAAAAGATAGTGGAGTCGTGTCATGGACGGTTGCGATAAATTTTTTTTTATATAATATCGGATAGCTGAAATAGGTAAAGTGGGCCAAATCAAGATTATCTTTATAGAGCAACCTTGCAAAATCTATCTGTTCTGAAAAAGTATGCCAGCGAGAATGAGTTAACTTTTTAATGAAGTATTTACTAGTAAATTTAACTTTACTATAATCTTCAGGCAACAAATATATATAAAAAAAAATATCTCGTTTTGTATTTTTTTCTAAAAAATAAAGAAGGTTTTTAAGGTAAACTCCTACTCCGGTCTGACTATATAATCTGGCATCAATTCCGATCTTGTACATTATTTTCAAATGTCATTCCGCACTTGATGCGGAATCTATTAAATAGATTCCCGCTTTCGCGGGAATGACAAGCAGTGGAACTATTAACCTATGTTTTTTAATACTTTGATAAAAAAATAAATCATATTATTTATTAATTTGTTATGGTTTTTCTCATAGTGTTTTCTGTAAAAAATTTTCATCGCGTCAAAAAAATGCAGCTTTGTTTTCTTTCTTGTCTCAATATTGTTTTTTTCTAAACCGCTTGCATGTTTTAGATGCGTCACCTTATAATCCGGATAATATACTACCTGATAACCAAGTTTCTTAATCCTGAAGGATAAATCAAGATCTTCTCCATACATAAAAAATGCTTCATCAAATCCTTTAATTTCTTTCAGAATATCAATTCTTGACAGATAGAAAGCTCCGCTTACCGAATCGACTTCATGAGTCCTTGCAAAATTGAGATGAACGAGATGATAACCTCCAAATAATCTATTCAGATAGGGAACACTCCTTAATAATTCTTCCAAGCCAACAAAATAACAAAATGAGTTCCAAATTGTTGGAAAACCTCGATGTGAAGCAGGGTCTACACTGCCATCAGGTAATGTAACTTTTACTGTCAAAACTCCTACATCACTATGGCTTTCTAAATAACTAAGCAACTTCTTAAACTCTATCTTATCTACGATTACATCTGAGTTAAGAAATAAAATATATTTACCTGTAGCAATCTTTAACGCCCGATTATTCCCCTTCGGATAACCCAGATTCTTTTTATTAAAAATTAATTTGAATGAAATATTTGCCCCAGTACCAGATCGAAGATCGGTACGGGGCAACCCTGAACCGTACTTGTTCTGGTTCAGGGTTGATTTTTGGTAATTTTTTAGTAAGTCTACTGATCCATCGGTCGACCCATTGTCTACAACAATTATCTCCGATTTGAAATTTTTATTTCTTGGAAGGCTTTTTATTAATGATGAAAGGCAATTGTTAGTTAACTCTTTTGTATTATAGGAAAGAATTATTACAGAAAGATTTGTGTTCATTTTATCTCTTTGGAGACTGTTTCTTACGTCTTGCTTTCCCTCCCGTTCCCACTTTTCTTCTCTCTTTTGCTCTGGCGTCTCGTCTGAGAAGGTTGTTTTTTTTGAGAATTGGCCGATAAGCCAATTTATCTACTTTTTCGATCGCACGAGCTAAACCGTGTGTAATCGCATCCAATTGACCAGTTCTTCCTCCCCCTTCGACAAGGATTGTAACTGCAAAACGATTTTCATTTTGAGTCAGCTTCAAAGGTAAAAGATAACTATTTTTCTCTTGGATAGCCGGAAAAACCTGAGAAATCGGCTTTTTATTTACGAATATTTCGCCGGCTTTTACCTTCATCCCGCTTACTGTGGCTTCCTTGTGTTTATCTATTATAAATAAGCGGACTCGAGCCATCGCTTCTTTACGCCTTCCAACCGCTTCATAATATTGTAGAGCTTTTGATTTCTTTGCCATATATATCAAACACGTTAACGCGTTAACAAGTTAACGAGTTAATTTTTAAACTTATCATTATATGTGTGTTTTTCATCTGGAAATATAAATAATCGTGCCAGCCTTTTATCCCGCAGTTTATTCTTCGGTAGCATACCAGAGACTGCGTGCCGAATTACTTTATCTGGATTTTTTTTTAACAAATCTTCAAACCTGATACTTTTTAAGCCCCCAGGATAACCCGAATAGCTCGTGTATAATTTTGTATTGGCTTTTTTTCCCGTAACAACAACATGCTTGGCATTTATAACGACTACGAAATCACCGGCATCAAGATAACTTGAATAATCACGCTTGTGTCTAGCCTGTAGGAATTTTACCGCTTCAGGAACTATTCTTCCAAGAATTTTTCCTTTTACATCAATAAGATGCCAGTTTCTTTTAATATTTTTTTCACTGACTGATTTTGTTGATTGAGTTAATTGAACCATATTTATTAAATGTCATTCTGGATGCGTTCATTTCGTTCGCTTACCAGAATGACTTGTAGACTTATCTTCTTTTAGCTTCGTTTCTTTTTTTGTTTCAAGTTTTTCTTTAACAGTAACTACCGGGTAAACCCATTCCAATCTTGCCATGGCTGTACCGTCCGAATGACGCGCACCTAACTTTACAATTCTCACATAGCCTCCCACCTTATCTTTCAAAGTCTGTCCGACATCTTTAAATATCATGGCAACAATCTTCTTATCAGTAAAATTCTTCAAAAGATAATTTTTGTTGGCCTCGTTTTCAACTTTGGCTTTCTCAACAAGTTTTTCGACAACAGATTTCAGCACTTTGGCTTTACTTAAAGTTGTCTCAATTTTTGCATTCCTTATAAAATTTACAGCTAATTTACGCATTAACATTTTATTAGCATCTCTTCCTGACCTAAATTTAATCTTCTTTACCCCATGTCTCATAAATAAAACTCTAAATTCTAAAATCTAAACTCTAAACAAATTCTAATTTTCGTAAGAGTTCACACTTCTTGACACGTTACTCTTCGAGCGAGGCTAAATGCCGAGTCGAGAAGTTCTCGACTACGCTCGAACTGTAATATTTTGTCAAAGAACGTGAATTCTTACTAATTTTCTAAATGTTTTGAGTTTCAATAATTCTAATTTTGAGCATTGTTTAGGATTTCGGATTTCGAGTTTCGGATTTACTTCAATTCAATTCCCATCTTCTTCAACTCGCCTTCAATAAGTTCTATTGACTTTTTTCCAACACCTTTCATATTGGATAAGGTCTCTTTCCCGACTTTGACCAGATCGGCCACTGTTTCTATGTTTTCGCGCAAGAGTGCATTAATGACGCGAGACGGTAGATTCAGTTCATCTATTATTACTTCATATAATTTTTGATCAACCGCCTCTTTTTTCTGAATTTCTTCATCTACTTCTACTTTAGTTTTTGGAGTGTCACGACCTGAAAGAATATAACTAAAATACTCAGACGCAAGATGCGAAGCCTGTTTTAAGGCTTCAACGGGCTTAATTGTTCCGTCTGTCCAAATTTCCAAAATAAGTCTGTCTAAATTGCTTTTTCTCCCCATCCTAGCTTCCTCTACTTTAAAATTAACTTTGCCAACTGGTGAAAAAAAAGCGTCAACAGAGATAAACCCCGATTCTGTTTTTTCTCTTTCCTCGGCCGAGATATATCCTATGCCAACTTCTACAATAGCTTCTATCTCAAGTTTTCCTTTATCAGTAGTAATCTCAGCTATATATAGATCCTTATTCACAACCTTTACTTCACCTTCAATATCTTTACCATAGATTTTTTTCGGTCCCTTAGCCGATAGATTGAGTTTAAACGGACCCTCTCCACTTACGTCAAATTTCAGCTGCTTAAGATTCAATACTATATCCAGTACCGATTCTTTAACGCCTTTGAGAGTGGAAAAAAGATGCGGCGCCTCCTCTATTTTAACACTGGTAATTGCCGCTCCTTTGAGGGACGACAATAAAACTCTTCGTAAAGTAACTCCCAAGCTTTGTCCAAAGCTAGGGACTAAAGGTTCAAGTATGAATTTGCCATACTTATCTCCTTCTTCAACTTTTTGCGTGTAAAAACTTGGGCTGAGCATAATTAAAAAAATTAATCCCGATTTAATCGGGATAAATTAATAATAAATACTAACGAGAATAGTGTTCTATTACCAAACGTAAGCTAATCTGCTTACTAATTTCCTCACTTGTTGGTTCGTAGACCATCTTACATATAGTTGCTTTTCTTTCAATCCAGCTTGGCATTATAACATCTTTATTTTGCAGCATTTTTTCTATATAGGGAATCTTTATGACATTATCTTTTGAAAAAGTAATTATATCACCTTTCTTAGCTTGAAAGGAGGGTATCGAAATTACCTTATCGTTTACTTTTATATGCCCATGTGACACTAATTGTCTCGCTGATGCTCGTGTGGGAACAAGTCCTGCCCTATAAATTAGATTATCCAATCTTTTTTCCAAAAATTTACCTAGATATAAAGCCGTATTACCCTTTTTAGTAACGGCTTCTTTAAAATACTTTTTTAGCTGTCTTTCGCTTACCATAAATAAATAACGGAGCTTTTGTTTCTCTCTAAGCTGTTTTGCGTGATCTGAAATTTTACGTCGTTTCCGCGCTCCTTGTTGGCCGGGAAACACATTTATCCTTTTTAAAAGATTCGCGTGGGATTTTGATCCTGGGGTTTTGAGCCCAAGATCAATTCCTTCTCGCCGGGCAATTCTATTTCTTGGTCCAGTGTATCTCATACTCTTCTCACCTTTGGCGGCCTCACACCGTTATGTGGAATTGGCGTAATGTCTATAATTCTATTGACTTCAATATTAGACTCTTTTACTGCCCGTAAGGCTGCTTCCCTTCCTGGTCCAATGCCTTTCACAAAAATATCTGCAAATCTAAATCCATGGTCGACAACTGCCTTCTTAAGGGTTGTGCTTGTTGTAATTGTTGCCGCATAAGGAGTAGGCTTTCTTGTGCCAGTAAAACCATACATGCCGCAAGACCCAACTATCAATGGATTACCTTTTTCATCAGTAATAGTTATTATCGTATTATTAAATGTCGAGGTAATATAAATTCTTCCATTCTCAACCATTCTCCGGATTTTTTGCTTTGCCATATCAATAAAAAAATTCTAAATTCGAATTTCGAATTTCGAAATGGTTCGACAAGCTCACCATCTCTTCGAGCCTGAGCGGCCTCAGAGCCGAAGGCCTGAGCGAAGTCGAAGGACAAATTCTAATTTTCTAAATTGTCATTCCCATGAAAATGGGAATCTATATAATTTTCTGGATTCCTGCTTTCGCAGGAATGACATTATTATTTTTTTTAATCTGGATTTTGATCATTGTTTCGAGTTTAGGATTTCGGATTTTGTTTAGTTGCTGCTTCTGTTCCTACTTTCCCTTGACTCATCTTTGCCCAAACTTCTTTCCTTAATGCTCCAACTGTTTTTCTTCTGCCTCTTTTTGTTCGTGCGTTCGATCGAGTCCTTTGTCCTCGTACCGGTAGATTGTGCATATGCCTAAACCCCCTGTAGGTCCCAATTTCTTTTAATCGTTTTATATCACCTGTGATTTCTTCTCTCAAGTCACCCTCAATCTTGTAGTTTTTCTCGATCAGTTCAATTATTTTTTTTATGTCAACCTCTGTAAGATCCTTTACTTTCTTAGTTCTATCAATGTTAGCCTGGGTTAGAATCTTACCTGATCTTGACCATCCAATACCATAGAATAATGTCAAAGCATATTCTATGCCCTTATCATCGGGTAATTGAATTCCTAGCAATCTAGCCATGATTAGAAATAATATATTAGCAATTTGTAATCATCCTTGTCGCTGTTTATGTTTCGGATTCGTACAAGTAATATACAATCTTCCTTTTCGTTTAACAAGCTTACATTTAGGACAAATTTTTTTTATCGATGCCTGAACATGCATATCTATAGTCTATAAACTATCCTACCCCTATTTAAATCATAGGGCGTTAATTCCAATCTAACCCTATCTCCTGGTAATATTTTGATATAGTTTTTTCTCATTTTGCCTGAAAGATAACATAAAATTACCTTTTCTGAATCTGCCAATTTTACTTTAAAAAGAGTATTTGGAAGGTTTTCAACTACACTTCCTTCTAATACGACAACATTATCTTTCATAAGCTTCTCATTTTATCATAATCGCTGATAATAATACATCAATTTTGTCAGCGTCCTGAGGAGCTAAACGACGAAGGATCCCCCTAAGATTCCTCGCTACGCTCGGAATGACAGTTGGGGCGATTATGTCAAAATAATCGATCCACCATCAGTGACTGCTACAGTATGCTCAAAACAAGCCGAAAGACTTTTATCTGTCGTTCGAATCGACCAATCGTCATTCTCTTCATACTCCATTTTGCCATTACCCATCGCATAGATTATCTCTATGGCTATAACTAACCCTGGTTTGATAATTAAAGTATTTTCTACCGGTCTATCAAGAAATCCGGGAATATAAGGATCTTCGTGCAGGTTTCTTCCAACTCCATGTCCAGTCAATTCTTTAACTATGGAATATCCAGCTTTCCCTACTTCTTTTTGAATTGTTTGAGAAATCTCACCTATCCTAGACTCCTTTTTTGTTTTTTTTATAGCCAGATCGAGAGTTTTTCTTCCTGTTTGTAAAAATTTTGTAACGTCCTCAGAAACTTTCCCGATTGCTATTGTATCTGCAAAATCCGTATGAAATCCTTTGTAATACATCCCTATATCGACTGTTAGAACATCACATTCTTTTAAAACTCTGTCAGAAGGTGGGGTATGAACTATCTGTTCATTAAGCGGCAAACAAGTACTCCAAAAATAGCCTTTTACTTTTTTAAACGATGCTTCTCCACCCATCTTTATAATTAGTTTTTCCGCCTTATTGTCAATCTGCTTGGTTGTAATACCCGCTTTTATCTGCGGTATCAGCTCTTTTACAACTTCCCTCAGCCTTCTCCCACCTTCTTTCATTATTCCAATCTCTTCTTTAATCTTAAGCTTAATCATTGTCAAGAAAAGTAAACAGTTCTAAAGACAGCGTCTAATTTATCATGGAATTCTTCTTTGGAAAAGTTATTCTTGATAAGAAAGTCGGCAAAGGCAATCGCCGGACCTTTATTTGTACCTATAAGTTCGTTAATATCTCTTGCTTCGCCATATAATTCTCCTCTATATCTTCTTTTTGACGCTCTGATATAGCGTACGTGTTTATCCGCATATATAGCTAAAAGGTAAACCTTGAGATTTGAAAATTTTTCTTTTAGATACAGATACTCTTCCCAGGAATATAAACCGTCTATTATCACGGTTGAATTTTTCTTTAAAGCTTCCCTTATTTTTTTCTCATTCAAAATTGCCAGTGCTGCCATGCCGTATTTTTTCCTGATATCTTCCCTGATTTTCTTATGAATATTTTCAACATGTTTTAGATTATGCTTATCTACATGCTCGTTAATTATTTTGCCAAAGGCGATAACCGGTTGATTCATACTCTTAAAATATTCCGCGGCCTCTGTTTTACCTGACCCAGCTAATCCTACTATAGCAATAATTGCTTTTTGCTTTCTTTCCCATTCTTTTATTTGATTTTTGATCAGTTGTTTTCCCAGACTTCTTAAAATATCTCTATTTACTATCTCTATTGGCTTTGTGCCATCGATTGAGGCTAATTTACCTTGTTTTTCGTAGTAATCCAGAACGGGTCTGGTGAATTTATGGAATGATTCTATCCGCTTCTTAATCGCCGGTAATGTTTCATCGCCGCGCGAATTATCGTTTCGGTAAACCAATCTATAGATGGCTTCTTTATCGGGAATTTCCAGATAAATTACTCTGTCTATATGATTTTTGAATTCCTTAACCTGCTTTAAGGTTCTAGGGAAACCATCCAATATATATCCCTTTTTATATTCAGGTCGAGAGAGATAATTATGGACGATATCGATTGTTTTTTCGTCCGGAATCAAGTGGCCTGCATTCATAGTCTCCTTCATATATCTGCCTAAAGTAGTTTTCTCTTTAGCAATTTCTCTGAAGATATGGCCGGTTGATAAATAAGGTATTTTCAGTTGTTTGGATAGCAGGTTACCCTGCGTTGACTTGCCTGATCCTTGAATTCCGAGTAAAACTAACTTCATATATTATTTTAAACTCGTTAACCAGTTAACGCGTTAACGAGTTAACGGGTTTTTAACCCAGTTTTTTCTTCTCCTTATGTAACGTCCGCTTTCGGCAATTTTTACAGTATTTCTTTAACTTTAACCCTCCAGGGGTATTCAATTTATTTTTCTCCACTATATAATTCTGTCTTTTACAGACTTCACAAACTAATCCGACCAAAATTCGAGAGCCTTTTTTTGCCATAATTATCTAGTAAACTTATCATAACTCTTCATAACAAGTTGTGCCTCAACCGTCTTAAACGTTTCCAGAATCACTGAAACAACTATAAGAATCCCTGTCCCACCGATCACCAGACCGCTTATGTTAGTGATCTTTGAAACTATTGCAGGCAATATCGCAACTATCCCCAAAAAAATTGCCCCGACGCTTGTAATCCGATAAAGAATCTTTTCCAAGTACTGTTTTGTTGCCATACCCGGCCTTATTCCCGGTATAAATCCTCCATGCTTCTGAACTTCTTCCGAAATCTTCTGGGGATTAAAAACGATTACCGTATAAAAATAGGTAAATCCTATAACCAATATAAAGTAAAAGAAATTGTAGAAAAAACCTGAAGGATTGAACAACCTTACTAAAAATGCTGCGGACTTTGAAACCAGCGGATTTTTTACATATACCAGGAAATTACCCAAAAGTTGAGGAAAAAGAACGAAAGAAACAGCAAAAATAATAGGTATTACTCCTGCTTGATTGAGTTTTAGAGGTAGGAAATTGGTAGCTCCCTGATAGACGCGATTCCCGCGTATTCGTTTAGCATAATAAACTGGAATTTTTCTGACCGCCTCATTGATGAAAACGATCGCCCCTATCACAAAGACTGCCAATACAACAAAAATCAGCATATTGAATATAAGCTCTTGATTAAAGACAGCCACTGTCCGACCTAGCACAACAGGAACCCTTCCAACAATACCTGCAAAGATGAGGAGCGATATACCATTGCCAAGCCCGAACTCTGATACCAGCTCGCCAAACCAGACCAAAATATAGGTGCCAGCAACCATGGTCAAAATAAAAGAAAAAAATTCCAAGGGAGAAAGGGTTTCTATGATTTTTTGATTTTTCAAAAGGACAAATATTCCTACCGCCTGAACTATGGTAAGTGGGGCTGTTAAAAACCGTGTGTATTGATTGATCTTATACCTACCATATTCGCCTTCTTTACTTAGTTGTTCTAACTGGGGAAAAATAGCTGTCAAAAGTTGAATGATAATCGAAGCGTTGATATAAGGATTTAAACCTAAAGCCATTATTGAAAAATTTATGAGCGTTCCGCCGGAAAAAATATCCAGCAACGAAAGAAATTGATTTTGAGCAAATAAGGTCCTGAGTTTTGGAAGATCTATCGCAGGAACTGGCAAAAAGGCAAAAATACGAAAAGCCAGAAAAATGAATAGGGTAAAAAATGTTTTTCTTTTTAATTGCGGGTCACGCAATAATAATTTGATTTTATCGCTTATTTCTTTCATGGAATTTTTTGATTTTTAATTTTCTCCCTATTCTGGGCTTATTTCTTCCTTTTCCTCGAAGTAGAGGAAATTTTTTCACCATACGGCCTTGGCCTCCTTCAAAATGGAGAGGAATACTTTCCCTGGCCTTTTGGTGTCTAGTAGTTCCTCTGCCGGACTTTGATCCTTTTCCACTACCCAAACCTCGACCAAGTCGCTTTTTCTTTTTCGTAACTATTTTTGGCAAATTTGACAAAAAGTTATTGTTTTTTTCCATCTAACTTCTCGCTTCTAACTTCTAACTTCCTAGGTTTTAACTTTTTCAACGCTTCCATCACCGCATATGTATTTGTAATTTGATTCCTTGAGCCAATAATTTTTCCCGAAGCATTAGTTATTCCCACAAGATCCAAAATTACTCTCGCAACGCTCCCTACCTTTAATCCTGTTCCTTCGGGAGCTGGCTTCAACAAAATATAAGCCGCCTTATATTTTAGTTTGATCTCGTGGGGAAGCGTACTTTTGTAAAGAGGAACGTTTATAAGATGTTTTTTCGCGTAGCTAATCGCTTTTTGTATAGCTGGAGGGACTTCCAATCCTCGACCCAAACCTACTCCAACTTTTCCCTTTCTGTCTCCTACTACTACCAGAGCAGAAAAGGTAACGTAATTACCCCCCGGTATCTTCTTGGATACTCGCTTTATAATCAAAACCTTTTCCTCGTATTTTTTTTCTTCTAATTGTTGCTCTATCATATTTTTAGACCACCCTCTCTCAATCCTTCTGCCAACGCCTTCACCCTGCCTTTATACGAATATTTTCCACGATCGAATACTGCTTGTGTAATACCTTTTTCCACTGCTTTTTTTGCCAATTCCACCCCAACTTTCTTTGCCTCTTCAACCTTCTTGCCTCTATTATAGTTTTTTGCCTGAGCTAATTTTAAGCTGGAGTATGAAACAATGGTTATTCTATTATTATCATCTATGACCTGCGCATATATATATCGATTTGAGCTAAATGCGGAAATCCTCGGTTTTTCCCTTGTTCCAAATATATTGGCGCTGATCCTTTTTTTCCTTCTTATTTCGCGATTTTTGCTTATTTTTCCCATAGTTATTTACTAAGCCGAAGCAGTTGTGGCTTTAACTTTTTTACCCGGCTTAAGTTTTATTTTTTCCCCTTCATACCTAATCCCCTTCCCTTTATAAGCATCAGGTGGCTTCAATATCCTTATCTGATAGGCTATCTGACCTACTAGCTGTTTATCCACACCCAAAACAACAACTTTATTGTTTCCTTCCACTTGAAATTTAATCTGTGGCCTTTTTTTAAAAATTACAGGGTGAGAGTACCCTATTTTAAATACCAAATCTTCACCCTGAAGCTTTACGTTATAACCTGTACCGACGACTTCCAATTTTTTTTGCCAAGGAGTTCCAACTCCTTTTACCGCATTAAATATGAGCTGTCTATAAAGGCCGTGAAGTGACTTAATTTTTTTTTCTTCTTTCCCTGCCTTGATCAAAAGTTTGTCTCCCTCTTGTTTGAGTTGCAATACCTTAGGTACGGTAAAGCGCAACTCTCCCTCTACGCCTTTAACTACGATTGCATCTTGATTGATATCTACCTTAATGGTTTCTGGAATCTGAACTGGAATATTGCCGATTTTTGACATAAAAGCTTCACCAAATTGAAAATAACAACTCACCGCCCAACTTTCTTTTTCTTGCTTCTTTGTTTGAGAATATACCTTTTGATGTTGATATTATAGAGTAACCTAAACCACCCAATACGGGTTTTAGATCTTTGTAAGAGACGTAATATCTCCTCCCCGGTTTTGAAAAAATCTGCACATCCGTTATTGCTGCATTTCTCTCTTTATATAGCAATTCAACCTGGATTATTCTGTCTTTAGCCTGGAATTTTTTTATAAATCCTAACTGCATAAGTTTCATCAAAACTGCTTCATTAAAATGTGAAGAGGATACGTCAATACTTTCTCTCCGAGCCATATATCCGTTTTTAATCCTAATTATTAAATCAATCACGGAATTTTGCATAATTATGTCGCCTCGATAACTTTCTTGGTCACTTTACCATGACTTCTAAAGGTTCTCGTTGGTGCAAATTCCCCCAGACGGTGTCCCACCATAGCTTCTGAGATTAAAATCTCAATAAATTTGTGGCCGTTATGAATCGCAATCCTATGTCCTACAAATTCCGGTGCAATCTGAGAATCTCTCGCCCATGTTTTAATTGCCGACCTGTCTCCGGTTTGCTTTTGCTTCATTATTTTCTTTAGTAATTTTTCGTATATATATGGACCCTTTTTTAGAGATCTTGACATATTTTTTTCTTTTGTCATTCCCGCGAAAGCGGGAATCTAATTTTAATGGGATTCCGCATCAAGTGCGGAATGACAGCAAATTTCACCATGACATCTTCCTCACTCCCGGTATCTCACCCTGTAAGGCTCTCTCACGAAAACATATCCTACACATTCCAAACCTTCTCATATAACCTCTAGCGCGGCCACAAAAAGGACATCGATTTCTAAAACGTACCTTAAACTTCTGTTTCTTTTTAAACTTAACTTCATCTGACGTCTTAGCCATATTGGAAATAACACGTTAACCCGTTAACGCGTTAACGTGCTAACGCGTTTGAAACGGAATACCTAATAACTCAAACAGCTTTTTGCCTTTTTCTTTACTTCTGGCGTTAGTAACAATAGTAACCTCCAAACCTCTAATTTTATCAATTTTGTCAAAATCAATCTCCGGAAAGATTGTTTGCTCTGTAAATCCCAAGTTCAAGTTGCCACCAGGATCAATGCTGTTTTCTCCTATGCCTCTAAAATCTCTAAGCCTCGGTATTACGATTTTAATGAGTTTTTCTAGGAAACTGGCCATTCTTTTATCTCTTAGAGTCACTTTGATTCCTATTGGTAACCCCTTTCGTATCTTGAATGCCGAAACAGATTTTCTTGCTTTTGTCACAATAGGTTTCTGGCCGGTTATCAAAGTTAGTTGTTCTTTTATCTTTTCTAAAACGGTCTTATTTGTAACAGCTTCCCCCGCTCCGACATTGACAACTATTTTTATCACTTTCGGCACTTCCATTATATTCTTAAGCTTGAGCTCCTGCATTAATTTACTCTTTACTTCCTGATTATAAAGATCTTTGAATACCATTTTTGAATTGTTATTAACCTGTTAACTCGTTAACGCGTTAACAGGTTAACGGGTTTAAATTCTAGTCTTACATTTCTTACAAACTCTGTATTTTCTGTCTTTAGCTATTTCGTACCCCAGCCTTGTAGTTTTTCCGCACTTTGGACATATCAACATTACTTTTGCTGAGTCAAGTGGACGAGGAACCTCTACAACTCCGCCTTGTGGCATCTTCTCATTTTTCTTAATATGTTTCTTATAAATATTGATTCCCTGAATAAGTAACTTCTTTCCCTTGGGATAAACACGCTCCACTACAGCCTCACGCCCTTTATCTTTACCCGCAATAACTTTAACCTTATCTCCTTTCTTAATCTTCATAAATATAAAGTGTGATACGGATGATGCGGATTTTAATTCGGATGATGCTGATATGCGAATAATTAGTCATATCCGTTATCCGTGGCATCCGCATATTATCCGTAGATCCGTATTTTATTTTTAATAAATTTCTTCCGCCAGGCTCGCAATCTTTGAAAACCCAGCATCTTTAACTTCTTTTGCAATGGGGCCGAAGACTCGCGTTCCTTTTGGATCTTTGTTATTTTTGTCTACTAAAATAACACATGAATTATTATCAAAACGAATATAGCTTCCGTCATTTCTTCTTTTCTCCTTTTTTGTCCTGACTATCACAGCCTGCAATATTTCTCCCTCTTTAACTTGCGCATAAGGCGCGGCCTCTTTGACAGTAACGGTGATGATATCACCAACAAAAGCAAAAAGCTTGTTTCCACGACCTGGAACTCCAATCATCATCACTTTCTTCGCGCCTGTATTGTCAGCAACATCTAAAATCGATCTTTGTTGTAACATAATTTTAAACTCGTTAACCCGTTAACGCGTTAACAGGTTAACGGGTTAGTTTCTCAATTACTATAAAGTGTTTATCCTTCGATATCGGTCTAGATTCTTTGATCTTTACCATATCTCCATCTTTTAACTCTAAATCCTCATTATGAGCTTTATATTTTTTATGCCTCACAATAGTCTTTCTATAGAAGGGGTGTCGAAATTTTCTTTCAACTTTCACAACCGCTGTTTTTTGCATCTTTGTTGAAACAACTTTTCCTATAAAAATTTTTGCCATGATTTTAATAAATTGTTAACGTTTTAGTTTCTCTAACTCTTTTTTTTCTCCAATAATGGTTAAAGTAATAGCTAACTGCTTTCTTTTTTTCATCAATATATTGATATCCTTAGGAGGATTTACTTTAAGCTCAAGTCTTAACTTGGCAATTTCCTCTCTTAAATTTTTCGCTTCTTTTTCAAGTTCATGAGTCGATTTAGCTTTTAATCCTGATACTTTATTTTTCATATAAATCTTTTTACAATTTTTGTTCGAACCGATAGTTTAGATGCAACGTTTTTCAAAACGAGATGGCTTTGCTCCTCAAGCAATCCATCTACCTCGAATAGAATTCTTCCGGGTGCAACACTCGCTACAAAATGTGAAACTTCACCCTTACCAGCTCCCATTGTAACTTCCGGAGGCTTTTTGGTATAGGCTTTATCAGGAAAAATTCTGATCCAAAACTTGCCATTTTTTCGGGTTGCACGAGCCAAAGAAACCCTCGCCGCTTCGATTTCTTTATCTTTAATCCAGCCTGCTGTAAGCGATTTGAGACCAGTTACTCCAAAGATAAGCTTGTCTCCTTTAGTGGCTAACCTTCTCCACACCCCTCGAAATTGTTTCCTATATTTTTGTCGTTTAGGCGCTAACATAAAACACTAATTTACACTAATAATAAAATGTACACGAATTCACACAGATCACTAATTCGTGATTCGTGTTGATTAGTTTCTCATCTATGTCTATTCGTGTTATCGGCAAATCCATACTTTAACTCCAACGTAACCAGATTTTGTCAGCGCTGGGTACTTTGCAAAATCTACTTCTTCTCGAATAGTAGAAGCTGGCATCATCCCCTGAAAATATTTTTCTCTCCTTGAAATTTCAGCTCCGCCTATTCTTCCTCCAAGCTGAATTTTCACTCCTTTTGCGCCCGCCTGTTGCACGCGACTCATCGCGTTATGAACAACGGATCGGTGAAGAAAGTTTTTTACAAGTTTTTCTGCTATAGTTTGCGCGACATAGTAGGCATTAGTATATGGCCTATTGACTGGTTCTATTTTAATTTCTAATTTTACTAGCTTCCCTTTATTGTCAGATGCGAAATAAGAAGAAACAAATTTTTTCACCTCTTCCAACCCTTTTCCTCCGCGACCGATAATCATACCTGGCTTAACTGAATGGATTATCAACGTAATTTTATTAATGGCTCTCTCTATGTCAACCTGGGTTATCGAAGCATAGCTTAACTTTTTCATCAATAGCGTTCTAATTTTGCTATCAGAAATCAATGCGTTTCGATAGATGCTTTTTTTTGAAAAAAACCAGCGAGAACTCCAGTTATATATAATTCCGAGCCTTAATCCCCTTGGATGAACTTTTTGTCCCATAATTTTAAAACTCAAAACTTAAATGTTAGATGTCAAATCCACATCTTAAATCTTTAAATCTACTTTTTTGTAGATAACTTTTTAGATTTTAGATTTGGTTTTGAGATTTGAGTTTTGACATTTGAGTTTCTTTGGTTATCTGAAACATCTTTAGCTTCAAGTATGATTTTTATGTGCGAAAATCTTCGTAAAATTGGTTTTGCTGTTCCTCTTCCACCTGCTTTGAACCGTTTCAACCTATTACCATCCTCTACGCTTAGATGCTTAAATCGCAATATTTTCTCATCTACTTTTAAAACATTTTTAGCATTGCTTAAAGCTGATTTTATAACGTTATAAAAAATTTCAGCCGATCTTTTGGGTGTGTACATTAAATAATCTAAGATCTCGGCAGGTTTTAATTTCTTTATTGCCGGCAATAAAAATCTCAATTTTTTAGGTGAAATTTTCAGGTTTTTGCTGTATGTTATCGATTCCATAGGTTATTTTCTTCTTTTTACGATAAACTTATTACTCCATTTGTTTTTTTTACGTGTTCTTGTTCCTCTTGCCGAAAGACCCCAAGGTGTCTTCGGATGCATTCCTTCACCACTTCGTCCCTCTCCACCGCCGTGCGGGTGGCTACGCGGATTTTGTGCCGTACCGCGAACTGTTGGTCTGATCCCCATGAGTATTTTCCTTCCGGCTTTTCCGATAACCCTATCTTTATGCTCAATATTTCCAAGTTGCCCAATCGTAGCAAAACAATTTGCAAAAAATCTGCGAACTTCTCCCGAAGCCAGTTTAAGCTGAACATATTTATCTTCTTTTGCAATAACCACCGCATACGTGCCAGCACTACGCATCATTTGCCCTTCATGACCAGGATATAGTTCAATATTATGCACTTGTATTCCAATAGGAATATTTTTGAGAACTAAAGCGTTGCCCGATCTAATCTCGGCATTCTCAGAAGCTGTAATTATAGCGCCTACATTTAAATCTTTCGGACGTAGTATGTACCGCTTTTCCCCGTCGGAGTAGGTTACCAAAGCTACTTCAACATTCCGGTTTGGATCGTATTCAATACGCTCAACTTTTCCTTCAATGTTCCTTTTGTCTCTCTTAAAATCTATAATTCTATAATATCTTTTCTGTCTTCCACCTTGATGACGCATTGATATTGTTCCACTCGAATCCCTTCCTGAATGTTTCTTCAGGATCACCTTGAGATTCTTCTCAGAACTGAATATTATTTGTTTTTGTTTATTTTCTTTTTTCATATTACTAAACCCTAACCCCTATACCCTAAACTCAACTATGCTTGCGGGAATAAATCAATTTTTCCCTCACTTATCTGAATAAAAGCAACTTTTTTGTCGGGCAACTTTTTAACAACCATTCTTCGTCCTACCTTTTTTTTCTTGCCCTTCCTTATCATTATTCTTACCTTAAGTACTTTTACTTGATAGAGTTTCTCTAAGGCTTCTTTAATTTGATTTTTGTTTGCCTTTGGATTAGTTTCAAAGGTGTAAACTTTGTCTTTTACTAAATTTGTCGCCTTTTCGGTGACTATTGGTTTTATCAGAATTTCATTTATTTTCATGTTTTAGGACGTTTGACGTCCCTTTAAAAACCTTTGTCTTAACACTTCTAATGCCTCCTTACTAAAAATAATCGCGTTATTATTGAGAATATCATATGCATTTAATGATGCCGAATCCAAAAGTTGCACATTAGGTAAATTTCTGGCTGCTAAAACCAGACTGCTTTTTTCCATCTTAGGTACTGTCAACAATACGCGTTTACTCTCTAATCCTACGGATTTTAAAAACCCTGCTAATTTTTTTGTTTTTGACTCCATTTTTACGAAATCGTGATTTATTCCCAAAATTTCTTTACTTTTGAATTTTAAAGTAAAAGCTGAGAATAAAGATTTTCTCACTTGCTTTTTATTCAATTTAAGCGAAAAGTCCCGGTGTTTTGGTCCACCTACTACGCCTCCTCCAATAAATATCGGTGCCTTTATATCACCATGTCTTGCTCTTCCTGTTCCTTTTTGTTTATAAATTTTTCTTGTTGAACCGATAACTTCACCGCGCGTCTTGGTCGAAGCTGTTCCTTGTCGTCTATTAGCAAGGTAAACCCTTACATACTGTGCCAATAACTTTGGACTAGCCTCAACCGAAAATATCTCTTTTGGTAATTCCAGCATTCCTTTTTCCTTCCCGTCAAGACCATAGACTGGAATTGTTAATCCAAGTTTTGCCCTTGGCTTTTTTGCTTTAGTTTTGGTTTGTTTGGCTTTTATAGTTTTTAGCATGTTGTAAACACGTTAACCAGTTAACGCGTTAACGAGTTAACGGGTTGTTCTTATTTCCAACAATCCCCCTTTGGCTCCAGGCACCAATCCCTTTACAATCAACCCATCATCTTTGACTTCAACAATTTGCAATCTCTTAACCGTCGCCCTTTTTCCTCCCATTCTTCCCGCCATTCTCTTTCCCTTAAAAACTCTTCCCGGAGTTGTGGTTTGACCTATAGATCCTGGGGCTCTTTCTCTATCAGACTGCCCGTGAGTCCTAGGCCCACCTGCAAATCCATGCCTCTTGACGACGCCTTGAAATCCCTTGCCTTTTGATGTTCCAGAAATGTCAACAATGTCACCTTTTTTGAAAAATAAAGTCGGCTTTATTTCATCACCGACTTTAATCTTATGCTCTAAGGTTTTAGCATCCCATCTAAATTCTCTTAAAAAACGAAGCGGGGTTTTCAACCCCGCCTTTGCTATCTTTCCCATGTTTGGCTTTTTGATATTTTTAGTTTTGCCAAATCCGAGCATGACAGAAAAATAACCATGTTTAGATAGTTCTTTTATCTCAATAAGATAGCAGGGTGACGTCTTTATAAAAGTAGTCGGAATCATATCCTTGTTATCGTCAAAAGTTTGAGACTGCTCTGATTTTTCCCCTAAAATAAATCCTGACATAAATACAAAAAAATCGCCCCAGATTGAGGCGATTATAATTAAGTACAATCTGGTTGCCGCCCTAGCCGCTATTTCCCGAATCTATCCCCCTGTGCGGAACAAGGAAAAGTAACATGTGAAAAGTATTATATATTACTATTTACTATTGGTCAAGAAGATGTTAAAATTGATTAACTATGAAAGCTCAAAAGAATACAAAAAAAATATCTCCGGAATTTGATTTTTTTATCAATACACCTCTTACGCAATATGAAGGTAAATACATTGCAATAATTGGCAAAAAAGTTGTCAGTTCAGGTGATTCTGCAACTTTGGCATGGAATAGGGCTAAAAAAAAGTATCCAAAATCCCTTCCAACAATTGCTAAGATTCCTAAAAAAGAAGTCCTTATCCTCTTATGGAAATAGAGTTTGACTTTCGCAGAGAAAAAAGCAGCTTATTTGACGAAATTCTACGACCGGTAGCAAGGGTTACTTTGAGTCATAAAAATATTGTTATTCCACAAGTTTTTTATGTAGATTCTGGAGCAGATATTACACTGATTCCCCGTTCCATAGGTGAATTATTACTTCTTGAAAGTCCAAATACTCAAGAGATCGTTGATATTAAAGGTATCGGTGAAAAAGGTATTCCAATGGTTTTAAGGAAGGTAAAATTACTAATCGGTAGCTTTATAACCGATATAAGATTAGGTTGGTCCTTGATCGAAGATGTCCCGCTTCTTCTTGGACGGGAGGATTTTTTTAATCATTTTGATGTTATTTTCGCTAAAAACAAAAAAACTGTTTTTAAAATTTGATTTAGCGGAAGTTTATTAAAGTTTTTTCCAATCAGGATACCTTTGCTGCATCCTCAACTGACCAAATTTGATCTATACCATATTGTATAGCCTCATCTCCTATTTTACCAAATTTAGTTCCCCATAATTGAGCTAATCCTCCTAAATCAGAGGCTGTATAGTATGGCCATATATCTTTATAACTAATTCCATGTGAATTCGCTGATGTTATCAAGGCTTCTAAAGGAGCATCATTTTTTTTATCTAAATAATGAGGTTCTACAATAATCAATCCCTCATTTCGGGCAATTTCCTCAACACACAATCTTCTGTAAGCAGAATTAAAGTTGGAAAACCAGTACTCTACACCTGGTTGTTCCCCCATCTTATAGTGATTTTCTATTTGAAATCCCTTTATATAAAAACCTGTATTTTCTCCAAACTGATGTCCTATTGGTGAGCGACCAATTGGTAGATTGGGAACATACTCTTTCCTGCTAGAAGATGCGAAAACCTGTCCTTCCATAATTTTGTAGCCTAAAATTGGGACCAAAAAGTACTTTGTATTTTGAAGCGCACTTCGCCAGCGGTCAGGAGTAGTCTGTATAGAAGCATTATTGTTTTCATTATCAACAGCAGTAAAAAGTCCAGCTGGTTGAACTTCAAGTCTTCGACTGATTTCACTTGCAGTAGGATAATCTGCAATAAATTGTACTCTCTTTGCAAGAACCGATGGATCTGAATCACAGTGAACATTTTTACATATCACATGTGCCATCGACAAACTCAAATCCTGTAGCTCTTGTTCTGTAGGAAAACCGCTTTCTGCATATTGTGATTGCAATTTAAAGAAGTACTCTTTTGTACCGGGTAATGGGTCTCCTGCTGGTGGTCTAGAAAACCACCGTGTTAAACCATCTAACGCTAGAATAGTACCGACTACGGTAGTTCCAGTAACTATATACCCTAGAGCCTCACGTCTGGTCATAGTAGACATATTCGTTGCAATTTTAACATCGCCTAGAAGAAAAAGCTAGAAAGTAAAAAGAAATTACATCTTTACCTCAACTTCAACGCCTGCTGGGAGTTTGAGAAGGATATAAGAATTTCTGACTCATAAATTTTAGACTTCTAAATAATTTTTTTTTATAAATCCTTTATACCAATTTTTAAACTCTCTTGGGGTAGTTAGATGGATCTCAAAAGGATTAACAGGAAAATGTTGGAGTATTTTTAGTTTCATTTTTGCCTGATCGAATAGGTCGTTGAATCTATGATTGGTAATAATCAGAACGTCAAAATCGCTGTCCGATCTAAACTTCTCGCTGGCGACAGAGCCAAAGATGAGTATTTTTGCATCTGGAAATAGTTCCGTGGCAATTTTTTTAATTTTTCCCCCATAAAACAAAGGGTTTTCCAAATATTTTTTTCTCTGCTCATTTTGGTCGGCTAAAACTTTATACAAGTTTTTCATTGCCTACATTTTCTAAAAATTTTAATAAGCTGCTGGCAAAGTCCATTAATTTCTTCGCTTCCTCTTTACTGAACTCTTTAGGTAAGTATCTACTCGTTAAGTAGGCATCTTCAAGGCTGGTAAATTGGAGAAGATACTCTTTGTAGAATTTTTTGATAGAAGATGTAGTGTAAATATCTGCTAAACTATCAATCAGTCTATCAAAATAGTGAGTTTTGGGGAAATCTCCGGCTTTTAGAAAAATGGCACTGGTATTACAAACGGTTGATCTAAACTTAAGTTTAGATTGTTAAAACAGGCTAAAATATCAATTTTTAACTTTATTAATTAGATTTACTTGTTTATTGCGTTAATTTTTATTAGTTTTAGCTTGAAATAGCAATAAAAAGCTGAATTTTTGCGTTAAATATCAACTTTTTCAGCTACCAGTGCCAGAAAAATTAAATACTTTAACTATAGTTGAACAGCTTGTTCTGTATCTAAAGCACAGAGATTGTATCTTGCCTTTAGAAGATCTTCTTTTGCTCTCTCCCAAAATTCTTTCGCTCTCTTTTTTAAAAATTCAGTCTCTTCTGACATTCAACTATTATATACTATTTTATCTCACATCTTCACCTCAACCTCAACACCAGCAGGAAGTTCTAGGTGCATAAGAGAGTCGATGGTTTGATTTGTGGGATTAATTATATCAATGAGGCGTTTGTGAATTTTTAAGCCAAAGTGTTCTCGTGCGTCTTTATCGATAAATGGGGATTTGTTAACCGTATAAACTTCAGTTTTGGTTGGAAGAGGTATGGGCCCAACAA
>Ga0155807_103_pt1 | contig 37964 bp, 36 predicted proteins | sample RifCSPlowO2_01_FD_107461 | JGI IMG/M metagenome (GOLD analysis project Ga0155807, IMG submission 107461) | Candidatus Roizmanbacteria bacterium RIFCSPLOWO2_01_FULL_37_13 | reverse complement strand
CACCTAGATACAATCCATCGTTATTACAGCGAAGGATGTTTTTAGTTTTTAATGAATCTTCACTATTAAATTTTTTTCGTCGAAGGTGATTTCAAATTTTTCAAATACTCCTGATCTGCCAAGAAGACTAAAGCTGACGGTGTATTCATAGGAAAAAACAACAGGAACAATAAGATTTTTATCTGCGATTTTTAGTTTTAGATTGTGAATATATCCTTTTATTCTTCCTCCGACACCTCCAAGCAATGTTGGATTACCATGAGCAATTATTAATCCCAATTGTTTAGCAACGTCTTCTCTAAAAATTGAGATTGTAGCGCCAGAGTCGATAAGTGCTGAAGTTTTAGCAATAGATTTTTTATATTCGGCTTGAAAGAGAATTATTGGAAACAGATTACCGCTAGCATCTTTTTTATATGGATAACTTATCATTCTATAATAAATAATACATAAGGCCCTTCATCTTTTCTGGGAACCTTAAAAGAGTAAGCTCTAATTTTTTCTTCCTCTCCCTTTTTCCCAGATACGAGTGAGCCTATTTCCTCTAACGTATCTCCAACGGCGATGATTTTATCAATTTCGGGATCAATCGCTACCCATTTTCCTTCAAATTTGTCCATCTGGTCTGTGGGTACGTTGACTATTTTCATATAAGTGTATGATAGCAGATTTCAACTCCGCTTGGGAGGTAGATTTCTCCACCTCCCATCGAGGGGTGCAGAATTGTATCCCTCTTGCAAAGAAGAAGAAGAAGAAGTAAAATAGCTAAAATATTATGACTGGAGAACAAAGTCTGAGAATAAGGACAGTAGATTCAGTAGTAGATTCGAATGTAAGATTAATTTATGCTACAGAAGGACAAAATGAGACGGAACTAGGTTATATTAATGTTCTTACTGGAGACTTTTATCCGTCAGATTTGAAAGAGAAAGTTGATGATTTACTCACAAAAAATGCGGCAATAAGTAGAGGTGATAAAATTGCTTTAGGACTTGCTATTCATGCTGTAAGCAGCATGGATAAACTATAGATTTCTTTATTTGCCTTTACTTTATTTTGTTGACTTGGTAAAGAGTTAAGAAAGAAAGTGAAAGAACAGGTTTTAAGAAAGAGTATTTTTTAATATCTTCAACTGATTTTTCCCCAGTACCAGAAAGCTCTAAGCTTTCGGTACGGGGCACTGCTTTTTCCTGCGGGCCGTAAAAAACATAGTTAATATATTCTTCTTGAAGAAATTTTAATGCATCTTTTTCATTCATACTGCCCGAGAAGAATTGATTGACCTTATTTACCCGCTCGTCATAATGGGGAGTCTCGGGGTTGTGGCCGAGGTAGACAAAGTTGCCCGAGTAGGCCGGGATGTAGTTGCCGGCGGTAACTTGGGATAAGACAACATCCTGCCTTGAGGTATTTTTTTCCAGCCAGATCAGGGCATTCCAAAAATCTTTGAGTGGATACATTACCTGGGGAGGATAGGGGACGAGGGGTTGACCGGCAACTGCCCGTTGGTGGATGAAGTCGGTCTGGGAGCGGATGGAGAAGTAAGATTGGACAAGACCGAGAGATATAATTGTTATAATGATTAAAATCGTTATAACCTTTATAAAAAACCAAGAAAATCTGACCCAAAACCAAGATAGAAAATAGACGCTTAAAATGGCTAACGGGATATGGTTAGCCGTCTGGACGAAGCGGAGCTCTGATTGGTAGGGGAATTTTTTAAAAATAAACATTGCTATAAAAGCTCCAAGTATCCAAGAAACCAGTGAAAAAAGTTTTTGGTCCTTTTTTATCAAAGCAACAATAATGCCTAACACTCCTGTAAAGAAGATAGGACCTAAAGCCAAGATATATTCTTTGACGTTTAGTGGAAAGCGGCTGTATTTGTCAAAATCGGTGAGAGATTTCCAAGGGTAATTAGAAGTTGCAGATTTAAAATAAATAAGCGGAATTGCCGCAACGGTAAAGAGGATTAATGTAAAGATGAGCAACTGTAAAAAGTAACCAATTTGGTGCGGTCGCATCAAAGTGGTAAATATCAAATGATAGATAATCCAGGAGAATAAAAATAGGATTCCGGCGGAGGGGTGGATAAAGAAGGAGAAGAATAAGATAATACAAATTAAAATAAAATCCGAAATCCGAAATCCGAATCTCGAAACAAATTCTAAATTCGAATTTTCAAAATTCAAAACTTTTTTTTTGTTTTTATCATTTGGTTTTTGGATTTTCGTAATTGTTTCGGATTTCGTGCTTCGAATTTCGAATTTAGAAAGTAATATAGCTAATATAGCGATTATTATGTAGTTTAGTGTGTAATGCGGTATATAGCTTATACGTTTCAAAACATCCATCTCGGTCCACCAGAACATGTGGTATCCTACCCACCACTGGTTTTGGTATCTATAAAATACGGGAAAGCTTGCCGCAAGAAGCGAAAGTAAAATGCCGATTGTGTAACGTTTCGGGGTTTTTAGAAAAAAAACGTTCAAATAAATTATCGTTAAAATCCAGAGAAAACTTAAAATTGTTCGCAAAAGGTGAAAAGTTAAAGGCGGGCTTATGCGCAAGACCCCGCCGACTTTACCCGAAAGAAGATATAACATCTGTAAAAAAACTCCTTTTTGATTTGGGTTGTTATCGTATTTATCAACGATACTCCATCTTCCTTCAGCTCCCTGTTTCATTTTGCTCAAATAGACGTTGTAGTCGTAGGTATAGATATGTTCACCCCAAAGCATAACCCTGTCTTTGGGCATAAGGTCAACCACCGAAGCCTCGTAAATATTGGGAACGTAGCTTGCTAAAAGAAATAAAAAAGAAAAAGTAAAAACTAAAAAGAGCCACAATTTATGCGAAGATATGATTTTTCTCATCTTTTAAATATATTTCATTATAATATAGTGCAATAATGATAAAAATTGGAGTAATTGGGTATGGTTATTGGGGGCCGAATTTGGTAAGGAATTTTTTTGAGTTAAACTCTTGCCTGATAAAAAAGGTAGTAGACAAAAGTCAAAATAGATTAGCGATTTTAAAGAAGCAGTATCCTTCAATAGAGGTTGCCACTCAAGCTGAAGATATTCTAAAAGATTCCGAAATTGACGCAGTGATTGTGGCAACTCCGATCTCGACGCATTTTCTTCTTGGGCAAAAAGTTTTAAAAGCAGGAAAGCATCTTTTACTTGAGAAACCGATGACATCGTCTTTGAATGAGTCATTACAGCTTATAGATTTGGCAAATAAAAAAAGAAAAGTCTTAATGGTCGATCATACGTTTCTCTATACTGACGCGGTTCAGAAAATAAAAGAACTAATTGACAGTAATGAGATTGGAAGGATTAATTATTTTGACTCTACGAGAACTAATCTGGGATTATTTCAAAAGGACGTAAATGTATTGTGGGATTTAGCATCACATGATATCTCAATCCTTTTGTATCTTTTAAAAGAAAGGCCAATAAGTATCCAAGCCAGCGGTGTTTCTCACACTAAAAACGAGGTAGAAAATATTGTTTTTGTAACAATTAAATATGCTTCCGGTCTGGTGGCTCATTTTAACGTATCTTGGAGTTCTCCGGTTAAGATAAGACTCATACTCATTGGCGGTACGAAAAAAATGATTGTCTATAATGACGTTGAGCCTACAGAAAAAATAAAAATTTATGACTATGGTTATACCATTAAGCATCAGAAAGATCCAAGCTCCTTCTATGTTGATTATAGGGTGGGAGATATCCATATCCCGAAGATTGAACTTCAGGAGGCTTTAAGCAATATGGCAAAAGATTTTATTGATGCAATTACACAAGGTAAAAAGCCGGTTTCGGATATGTACCATGGGATGGAGGTGGTTAAGGTTTTATCTCTTGCGCAGGAGTCGCTTAAAAACGGTGAGAAACCGGTAAATTATAAATAATACTTTTGTCATCCTGAATTTATCCCGATTCAATCGGGACGAGTTCAACATGACAAATGGATATATGAAAAAAATTGTAAATGTAAAACTAGGAAAGCACGTAAAAATCTTTGATTTTGTTAATCTATACGGTTGTAAGATTGGTGACAATACAAAGATTGGAGCATTTGTTGAAATTCAAAAAGGCGTAATTATTGGTAAAAACTGCAAAATTTCAAGCCATAGTTTTATCTGCGAAGGAGTAATTATAGAAGATAATGTATTTGTTGGACACAACGTTACTTTTATCAATGACAAATATCCTAGAGCAATAGATGGGAAAGGAAGGATGATAGAGGATGGAGGATGGAAGATAGAAAAAACGGTTGTTAAAAAAGGAGCTTCAATCGGGTCTTCGGCAACAATTTTGTGCGGCGTTAGGATTGGAAAACACTCAATAGTCGGTGCAGGAGCCGTTGTTAGCAAAAACGTTCCTGCCAACAGCATAGTTGTTGGTAATCCGGCAAAGTTAGTTCGAAAAAATATTAAATTATAAATTATTCATGGGTCCTGTCTCGGTTTCCCTTCCACCTCGACACCCATTTATTTATTTTCTATACAATTATGAAAATTCCTTTCCTCGATCTTAAAAAACAATACAGAACAATAAAAAAAGTAATTGATTCTGTAATCCAAAATGTTTTGATCGACGGTGCTTTTTCAGGAGGACCTTACGTTGAAAAATTCGAGAAAAATTTTGCAAAATACATTGGAGCAAAATATGCGGTCGGCGTGAATAGCGGCACATCGGCCCTTCATCTGGCTATGATTGCTTTGGGGATCAAGGAAGGAGATGAAGTTGTCGTTCCAGCCAATACTTTTATTGCCACGGCTTGGGCGGTTTCTTACGTGGGGGCAAAACCAGTCTTTGTTGACTGTAAGAGAGATACATGGCAAATAGATCCCGCAAAAATTGAGAAGAGACTTAATGAAAAAACAAAAGCGATAATAGGCGTTCATCTATTTGGTCAACCGTTTGACATAGATCAGGTTTTAGCAATTGCAAAAAATCACGGGTTATTTTTAGTCGAAGATTGCGCCCAAGCTCATGGAGCCAAGTACAGGAGAAAAACGGTTGGAACATTCGGAGATATAGCCTGTTTTAGTTTCTACCCGAGCAAAAATCTCGGTGCATACGGTGAGGGCGGGGCAGTAACAACTAATAATTTCGAATATGCAAAGAGGATAAAATTTTTAAGAAATCACGCATCGGTGAAAAAATATGAGCATGAAGAGGTTGGATTTAATATGCGTATGGACGGAATCCAGGCGGCGATCTTAGATGTGAAATTAAAATATTTAAATCGCTGGAACAGGCGAAGGAAAGAGGTCGCCAGAATTTATCAGACTGGTATAAAAAATCGTCTGATAATAATGCAAAGCCAGCCAATATTGACAGAATCGGTCTATTATGTATTTGTTATCACTGCGGTTAGAAGAGAGGAGTTTATGCAGCATCTCAAGAAGCATAAGATTGAGACGAAGATCCATTACCCGATCCCCTGCCATCTTCAGAAAGCCTATAGACACCTAGGATATAGGAAGGGAGATCTGCCTGTTGCTGAAGATTTTTCACGAAACTGCGTTTCTATCCCTCTTTATCCGGAAATGACTAACCAAGAAGTTAAAAGAATTTGTAGAATTATCAATGAATATGGAGACTAATTCTCAGTTTAGCCTCATCCTTGCATGCTATAACGAAGAAGACAATCTGAAAAAGACTGTTGAAGAATCGATACAAGTGTTGCATTCTCTTTTTAAGAGTTTCGAGATCATCATCGTTGAAGATAATAGTCTAGATAAAAGTCCAAGAATTGCCGACACTCTAGCAAAAAATAATCCTTCAGTAAAAGTGATTCATAACCCGATCAATTTAGGCCAAGGAATCAGTCTTCTTATCGGATTGAAGAAAGCAAATGGAGAGCTGGTGATGCATAATGGTGCAGATCGGCCATTTAATATTCATGATCTGAATAAAATTTTGCCTCTTTTTCCCGAATATGATATAGCTATCGTTTCTCGCTCAAATAGAGCAGCCTATTCTTTTTGGCGAAAATTATCCTCTTGGGGTAACAACCTGCTTCGCTGGCTTTTTTTTGGTTTGCAGTTTTCCGATCTAAATTTTGTCCAGGTTTACAAAAAAGAGTTGATTAAAGATATTTCGATTCTCTCAAGAAGTGCAGCCTTCGTCACACAAGAACTTATTTTGAAGGCGAAGCAAAAAGGGTATAAAATAACAGAGATAAAGCTACAGTATTACCGACGAGAAGCTGGCACATCACACCATGGTAAAAAAAGAGACATCCTGTGGGCATTAATTGACATGATTAATTTTTGGTTAGAGTTTAAAATTAAATAATATGAAAGCCTATATATTTGGTGCCGGCGCACAAGGAAGGATAGTTCACGATATTTTAGTTGACAGCGGAATTTCTGCCGACATTTTATTTATCGATGAAGATCCAAAATTATTTAACAAAAGCATAAACGGATCAAAGGTTGTTGGAGATCTGAGATATCTTCTCCGGCAAGATCCAACGCAAGCCCAAATCCATATTGCATTAGGTAACCCCATCCTTAGGCTTCGTATTGCAGAAAAAATTAAAAGGCACGGCATTCCCCTTTTAAACGTAATTCATCCATCGGCTGTCATCATGGAGACCGTTGTTTTAGGGACCGGTAATATGATTGGAGCAAATGTTGTAATAAATTCCAACACAAAAATCGGGAACACCACAATTATAAATACGGCGGCAGTTGTCGAGCATGACTGCATAATTAAAGACGGAGCAAGCATCTCTCCTAGTGTATTGATAAGCGGCAGAGTAAAGGTAGAAGTAGGAGCTTTTATTTGTTCTTCGGCAGTTATCCTACCAAGGAGAACCATTGGTGAATATGCTGTTGTGGCGGCCGGGTCTGTTGTAACTAAAAATGTTGAAGAAAAAACGCTGGTTATGGGATCGCCTGCAAAGGTAGTTGAGAAGTTAGGAAAGAATTTTGATTGGAGAAGAGTTTTATAATTCAATAATTAATAATTTTCAAAGAGTGTGCCCAATTTATTTTCTGATCACATACCTTTATTGAGACCTTGGTTAGGAAAAGCAGAAATTGAAGCTGTGGAAAGGGTTATAAGATCAGGCTGGATCAGTCAAGGACAGGTAGTTGAGGAATTTGAAAAGAAAGTTGCAAACTATGTAGGTGCAAAATATGCAGTGGCGACTAATTCCTGCACGTCGGCTCTACATCTTAGTCTTCGATTGATGGGAGTAAGTTCGACTGATGAAGTGATCTGCCCTTCGTTCACCTGCATGGCAACGGCAAACGCAATCCATCATACTGGAGCCGTTCCTGTTTTTGCTGATATCGACGAAAAAACTTATAATCTTGATCCAAAAAAGATCGAAGGAAAGATTACAACAAATACAAAAGCCATATTAGTAGTTCATCAGATTGGTCTTCCGGCAGATATAGATGGTTTCAAGTTAATTGTTAATAAATATCGATTAGCATTGATTCAGGATGCGGCAACCGCTCTCGGAGCAATTTATAAAAAAACTAGACTGGGAGGGGATGGCGGACCAACCTGTTTTAGTTTTCATCCAAGAAAAATTATAACGACGGGAGAAGGTGGAATGATCGTGACGGATGATAAAAGATTGGCAATAGAAGCAAAAAGTCTTGGTTCAACCGGAGCTTCTATATCTGATCTTGTGAGACACAAAGCAAAGGGGAAAATTATTCAGCAATATTTTAGTTTTGGCTATAATTATCGGATGACTGATATACAGGCTGCAATAGGAGTGGTACAGATGAGGAAGATAGACAAAATACTTTCGGAGCGCAAAATTCAGGCAAAAATTTATGATGAGGCATTTACAAAAAATGAAAAGATCGTCATCCCTTATGTTCCCAAATATGCAACTCACTGCTTTTCCTCCTATATGATAAGAATCAAAAATTCAAAAGTCAGTCGTGATACTTTAATTCGGAAAATGGCGGATTTGGGGATTTCTTGCAGGATAGGAATTCAGCCCTTGCATTTTGAGCCTTTTTATAAAAATCAAAAGAAGTATAAGAACGTCAGCTTACAGGTAACTGAAATGGTAGCAAATGACAGCATATTTTTGCCGATTTTTCCTAGTCTTACCAGATCACAACAGAATCATGTTATTACATCGCTATTGAAAATTATTTAAAGAATTTGAAAAACATTATTAACAAAAGCACTATCCTTGTGACAGGCGGTGCGGGATTCATTGGATCGTATCTTGTCGAAGAACTTCTTTCTTATAATCCAAAAAAGATTTTTGTCGTTGACAATCTGATCAGGGGAACTCTTGATAATATTAAAGGATTTATAAAGACCTCGAAAGTAGACTTTATCAAAGACGATATCGGTAACAAGAATTTAATGGAAAATCTTATGTCAAAGTCCGATTACTGTTTTCACCTTGCTGCCCTACGACTGAATGCTTGTGCCAACGATCCTAAGAAGGCATACGAGGTTATGGTGAAGGCGACTTTTAACCTCATCGAAGCGGCAAAAAAATATAAGGTAAAAAAAATCGTTTACTCCTCTTCCGCGTCAGTTTATGGTTTGGCCGGACATTTTCCAACACCAGAAATTGAACCGCCATATGATAACAAGACCATCTACGGAGCCGCAAAACTATTTGGCGAACAGATGTTTCGGAGCTATCATCATATGTATGGATTAGATTATGTGACTCTACGTTACTTTAATGTTTATGGCCCAAGGATGGATACTCACGGTAAATATACAGAAGTTATGATCAAATGGTTAGATCGCATAAGAGAAAAGAAAAATCCCGTCATAAACGGTGACGGTTCAATTACGATGGACTTCGTCTATGCAGCTGACGCTGCAAAAGCAAATATTTTAGCGCTGACTTCTGAAATTAGTGACGATATTTTTAATATCGCAAGCGGAGAAGAGACAAGTCTGAGGAAGCTTTTAGAGCTTTTACTTAGAGTCAATAGCTCTAAGTTGAAGTCAATCTTTCGGCCTGAAACCATGGTCAATCCGGTGAAGCGGCGTTGGGCAGATATCAGTAAAGCAAAAAAATTATTAAATTTTAGACCAGAGGTGTCTTTGGAGGAGGGATTGGAAAGACTGTCAAGTTGGTACTTTAGAAAGAAAAATGATTCCAATAGCTAAACCCTATATTACCAGAGAAGATGCAAGAGCGGTATACCAGACAATTCTTACCGGTTGGGTTACGCAAGGGCCAAAGGTAAAAGAGTTTGAAAATAATTTTGCCGCCTATATTGGAACAAAATATGCTGTGGCAGTCTCAAGTTGCACTGCGGCCCTGCACCTAGCCATGATTGTCTGTGGCATTAAAGCCGGAGATGAGGTAGTCTGTCCTTCTCTGAGTTTTATTGCTACCGCTAATGCAATTCGCTATGTTGGTGCAAGACCGGTCTTTGCCGACGTTGATCGATCGACTTATAATCTTGACCCTTCTTGTGTTGAAAAGGTTATCACCGATAAAACAAAGGCTATCCTTATCGTCCATCAATTTGGCATGCCGGCAGATATTGATGGGTTTAAAAAACTTTGTGAAAAATACCATCTTAAGCTCATAGAAGATGCAGCCTGCGCCATAGGTTCAATCTATAAAGGCAAAAAGGTAGGAATCCATTCTGATCTGGTGTGTTTTTCTTTTCACCCAAGAAAAGTTATCACAACAGGAGATGGCGGAATCATAACAACTTCAAATTCCAAATACTACCAGAGATTAAAACTACTTCGTCAGCATGGAATGTCTATAGATGATAGAACTCGTCATGAAGCCAAAAAGATAATAATCGAGAAATATCTGGAACTGGGATATAACTTCCGGATGACTGACATACAGGCGTCATTGGGAATAACTCAACTTAAAAAAGTAGATTTTATCTTAAAAAAAAGAAGAGAGATAGCAGAAAAATATAACCAAGCATTTAAAAAAATTCCATATCTGGTTGTGCCTTCAGAGAAAAATGGAAATAAAACTAACTATCAGTCTTATACAATCCAGCTTAAAAAAAATTCCCCGATTTCGCGAAAAAAACTGATGGGGGAGCTTTTGAAACGTGATATTGCCACGAGAAGAGGAGTCATGCTTATTCACAAAGAGCCAGCTTATAGAAACTTATATCCGCATTTAAGAGTCCCAAATTCAGAATACATCTCTAAAAATAGCGTCACACTGCCTCTTTATGTGCAAATGACAAGAAGAGAGATTAAGAGAGTGATTAAAGCGCTGGCAGAAGTTTTTAACCTTGATGCTTAAAAAAACTACCATTCTTTTCTATCTGACTCTTGGAATCATCGTGGCAACGATTAGTATATTTCATGTCATCATAGCCTATGCTAAAAGCCCGAATGGTACAATTTATCTCGGAACCGGGCATTACTATCTTGACTATTATTACTATTTAACCTATATTGCGCAGGGATTGAGAGGGTATTTTTTGCCGAGACAGTACCTGGCAACCGACGACCCATCTATCTATTATCATCTTACGCCTTATATATTATTAGGTCAGTTGGGAAGAGTTTTTAAACTTTCTCCTATTGCAGTTTATTGGATTTCTGTTTTTATCTTACTCGTAATGATGACTGTAATTATTTTTTTTATTATCCGAAAACTGCTTGATAAAAAACCTTTTTTTGTCCAATTGGGAGCATTTCTGATAACTTCTCTAATGGTGCCATTTTATCCTTATGACTTCTGGGCATCTTATTCTACTTTTATTAAAAGATTTGAGATGGTCCCTCATCATCTGATAGCCCATATACTTCTTTTGCTAATTTTGCTCGCCTCTGCTGATTATTTAAAAAAAATAGAAAAAAGGAAGTTAAAAGAAGCGATACGGGTGAGTCTGTCTATCGGTTTTGTCTTGGGATTGGTTTTGAGCTTTTACCCATTTCAGGCTGTATTATTTTTCGCAAGCGTTGAATTATCCAGTTTCTTTTATTTGTTAAAGTTTATTTGGCAGAGAAAGTGGAAAATTGTATTCAATCTTCTATTTTTTTTGACAGTTTTGGCTGGTATGGTTTTTATTTCCGCCATACTAGTCAGACAGGTTTATTTTCAAACAATATTTTTTCAAAGCACTAAGGGCGTTGAGGTTGGGTGGAGGGAGATTATACCGCTTAAGACGTTTCTTCTTAGTTTTGGACCCGGGCTTGTCTTTTCATTGATAGGTTTATTTTGGGTTAAAAGATTGTTAAATTCGCTCTGGGTAAGTTTTTTTTCACTTGCAATTGTGAGTTTTGGTCTTTTCTACTCAAATTTAGATGTTCTCTTAGGAACTCACAACGGCAGATTTCTTACCCCGGTGACTCACCTTATCTTAGGAAGTCTTGCGGCTTTAGGAATGTACGGAATAGCAACTTTCCTGAAAAGATTAAGGATGGCTGCCTTTTTAATACTATTGATTATTTTTATTGCCACTTCTTTGCCGCAGAATATTCGGGCATTTAAAGAAAGGTTAAATGACAAAAATCTCGCGTCTCCCATTAGCTATCTTCCCAAGGGCATAATTGAAGGATTTAAATTTTTAGGTAAACAGCGGCGAAGTGGAAATGTCTTAATGACTCCCAGTCAATTCCTAGGAACCGTAATCCCTGTTTTTGTTGATAGAAAAACCTATGTAGCAAGACACTCTGCTACGCCAAATTACATTGAGAAAAATATCAGGACGAGTAACTTTTATCTTGGCGCTATGTCAAATGAACAGGCGCTCGATTTTTTAAAAAAGAACGGCTTGAAATTTGTAGTTTTGACTTCGATTGAAGGGTATGATGTTAAACCTCTCTACATTTATCCTTTTTTGAAAGAAATTTATAAAAATAGGGATATTGTAATTTTTGAATTGATTGAATCCGCTTGACCCTAGTTAAATTGGGGTTGACATGAGATGAAAAATTCGCTATATTTTTTTATTATCAATTTTCTATTATTTTATGAGTGAACAAAAACCTTCCGAAGATTCTTCTAACAAATATTTTTTAACTTTATTGAGCGTCGGAATACTTGTAGTTTTCCTGGTTTTGGTTGGGGGAATTTATTGGTGGGTAAGCCAAAAGAGTAAGGGACAGGTTGTGTTTCCGGCAGGCATAAATTATACAGGAAATGAGACGCCTGCACCTTCACAGCAGCCTCAGAGGCCTCAATATGATTATGAAAAAATGGCAGGATCGGCAAATTGGGCTGATTTTACGAGCTCAAAAGAACAATATACTTTTCAGTACGCGCCGGAAATGATTCCTCTGATTTTCCCAGGTGATGCAAACGATGCTGTTACTTTTGATGTTTCAGAAATACCGGCACAATTTAATCTCATGGTTTTGGTTGAAACCATCTCTAACTATGATCCTAAAATGACCGGAAAACAGGAAGAGTTCGTGAGAAATTATTGGAAGTTTTTTGGCGGACTTAAGGCGCTTGATAGCATAGAAACATACGAAACTGAAAACGGTTTACGCGGCTGGAAAGCCAAATATATCACCCAGAACGATATTGTCGGATCTGAAAATTATTTTTTTACGATAACGGGGAAGCCTGACAAGATAATCCACGTAAATAACATCTTTCCCACAGAAGGTCAGGCGGTTTTCACAAGGCTGCTGAACAGTTTAGACTATAAGAAATAATCTCAAAGCTCAAAGTTCAAATGTCAAAGCCAAATCTTAAAGCTTAAATCTAATAGTTTTTAGATTTTAGTTATGGTTTTGAGCTTTGAGATTTTACATTTGAGTTAAGATCGAAATGTTTTATTTCTTCTTAGGATCAGGACTACTGATAAGGCTTCTTTTAATTCCTATACCGGGATTCAAGGCTGATGTTGCCTTTTGGAAGGGGTGGGGACTTGCCGTAGCAGATAAAGGAATTCTTTGGTTGGCTAATAGTACAAACTATAACTACCCGCCGGGTTTCGCCTATATTCTTTGGCTTATCAATAAAGTTTACGCTTTATTTAAAAATCCATATCATATCAATGAGTACTGGGCCGATAATAATATCTTCTACCTTTTTTTAATTAAAATAATTACGATTGCGGCGGATTTACTGGTGGTGTGGTTGATTATTAAGATTGCTAAGAAGTTGGAAGTTGGAAGTTGGAAGTTGGAAGAAAAAAAAACCTCGAACCTCGAACCTCGAACCTCAAACATTGGTAGTTTGGCTAAAATCTTCGCTCTTTTTTACTTTCTCAACCCAGCTGTAATTTATGACGGCGTTGTCTGGGGACAGGTTGACCAGCTTGGTCTGGCCCTTTTTTTGCTAAGCGTTTACCTTCTTTTTTTGGGTAGACCAAAACTTGCCTCGGTTGCATTTACTATTTCCTGGTTGATGAAGTTTCAGAACATAATTTTTATACCGCTTTTTTATTTATTTATTTTCCGTAGATTCTGGACAAGCCAGAATGACTTAGGTGCGGGCGTTAAAGAGTTAAGTAAATCTCTGGCTGTTACGTTTTTAACTTTTATAATCGTTATACTGCCTTTTTTTCTAGGAAAACAGATGGAAAGAATGATCTGGCTTTTGACTGTGAATTCTGATTGGTTTCCCTGGTATTCGTTGAATGCCTTCAATATCTGGTGGATTTTGTCTGGCCTAAAGGGTATGCAACTTACGGATAAGCATCTGGTTTTTGGAATTACTTCGGCAAAACAGTTTGGACTTTTGGTTTTTACTTTCACTTATTTTATAAGCACAATTACTATTCTATTCTCTAAAAAAGAAAACCTTTTTAGAAATTTTGTCTTTGCTTGCACTCTCGCGGTTTTTGCATTTTTTCACTTACTTACACAAAGCCATGAGAGATATTTGTTTCCGGTGATGGGATTAATTCCAATATTATTAATCTCCAATATCCAATCTCTCCTTCAACAAGCTCAGGATCCCGAACAACGTCGAGGGACAATCTCCAATAATTTACCAAATACCAAATTCCAAAAAGAAAAAAATTGGTCATTGGCTATTGGAGTTGGATATTGGATATTGTTATCATTGTTTTTTTTCCTCAATATGTATATTTCTATGGGTTGGAACTATCCTGATCAAGTTATTACCACTTTCACAAAAGATCAGACTTTAGGTTTATCTTTTTGGATTTCGGCTATTCAAATAATTTTATTTACTATATTCTTTGTTTGGTATTTGAGGAGAATTGTCAGAAAACGCCTTTTGCTGGTTAGCTTGTTTGCAGGTTTGCTGGTTAGCTTGTTAATCGCAAAAAACACAAATTATTTTTTGAAGAAATCAGTCTCTTTGACTTCAATGAAACCAATAGGTTATCGTCAAGATTATTTAGAGCCAGTTTATAACAAGTCGGTAGAGTCTGCCCGAGGTGTAAAATTCTGGAACAGGCTTTCGGTGAATTATTACTTTTATGATAAAGGTATAGGATCGCATGCCGATTCTGAAATTACCTACCATTTGGCTAAAAAATTTTCAAATTTTTCTACCGATTACGGGATTGATACAGAAGCCGACCAGTCGGTTAAAGTTTACTTTTCAATTCTTGGCGATGGGAAAGAACTATTTAAATCTGGAGTCAAGGGCAGATTTGATCGTCCAGAAAGTACAGACGTTGATGTTAAAGGAGTAAACTATCTGACACTTAAAATTACAAAAGCCGGCGAGAGCAACTTCGGCGCCCATGCCGACTGGCTAGAGCCTGTATTAACAAAATAAGCACACATGACGACTATTAAAAGGCTGTTTGTTCTAATTTCACTAATATTCCTTATAGGAATTAATTTCTATCTTTACAGAAATGAGTTCAAGGTTTTGGTTGATCCGAATGATAATATTTTTCAGTATGCTTTGATAGATGAGGCTAAGATGATTTGGAAAAATATTTTTGCTGGAAAACTTTCTCTCTTCTATCTTCTTGACAGTTGGAACGAGCGATGGGCAGAAGGGTTTGCGCTTTCAAACTACTATTCACATTTGCCACAGGCTGTGATAGCCTTTTTAAGCTTCATACTTCCAACTTCGAGCTTCCAACTGTTTGTAGTTATACGGACGTTGATGTTGATTTTGTTGCCGTTGATGTTCTTTTGGGGAGGCACAATTCTGCATCTGCCTGTGGGATTTAGTCTCATTTTAGCTTTTTTTAGTCAGGCGATATTTACCGATGGGTTGTATGGGATAGACGTCTCGAGCTTTTTGTGGCGGGGGTGGGGGCTTTCGGCTCAGCTAATGGCTGTATTTTTCTTGCCGGTAGCTTTTGCTTACGCGATTGATTATTTCGAGAATAAAAAGAACTTGGGTAAGGCGATTTTCTTCAACTTCTTGGTCGCATCCTGCCATTTTGGAATTTTTAGTTTAGCCCTATTGGGATATCCGTTGTATTGGTTCGTTTCTGTCATTCCCGATCTATTCGGGAATCTATATAATTCACAACTGGATTCCCGCTTTCGTCACGTCAGACGTGGCTTTTGCGGGAATGACGTAGAGAAAAACGGGGATAACAAAGTAATACGCGCTGATAATATTGTTAAGATGCTGAAACGAGTTCAGCATGACAATAGCGGATTAATAATCCGCGTTGTGCTTTTTATTTCATTAACTCTATTTTCCCTTTCCTATTTTATCATCCCCTTTTTCCTGCAAGGCCAGTTTCGTAACTTTTCGGTGTGGGATCCGATTTGGAAGTTTGACAGTTGGGGGATTAAGCAAGTGTTTGTTTGGTTTTTGAACGGAGATCTTTTTGATTTTGGGAGGTTTCCTTTTATTACCTTGTGTGTGGTATTTGGCTTGTTTGTAGGGTTTATAGTCAAAAACAGGTTGATGAAGTTTTTGAGTTTATTATTTGTTTTTTATTTTGTTTTATTTTTTGGGAGAACAACTCTGGGTGGATTGATTGATTTAATACCGGGATTTTCCGAGTATCATTCGCATAGGATAATTGTGATGGTTCAGTTTACTGGAATATTCTTGGGAGCATGGTTCGTTTACATGAACTTAAAAAATTTTCAAGTTTCAATTCTCAATTTTCAATCAATTTTCAGTGAAACAATTTTCAAACTTTTTAAAATTAAAAATTTCAAATTCAATGAAAATTTAAAATTAAAAATTTCAAATTCAGCATATATCGTAGTTGGTATATTTGGACTTTTCTTAGTTTATTATCTCGAACAACCGTTAATTAAATATACAAAAGACAATGCAGTCTGGATCGAAAGATCAAACAAGGCCTATCTTAACGACCTACCGTCGTATGAAAAAATCAGAGCTAAATTAACGGGTTTACCTAAGGCCAGAGTTTATGTTGGGAGGCCGGGGAACTGGGGTAAACAGTTTACCGTAGGCGAGATTCCTTTGTATATGGTTTTGTCACAAGACGGATTTCCGGTGATCGGTTTTTTGCCTGAGAGCTGGTCGCCGAATTCCGATCCGGAACAATTTTTTGACGAAAACAAAATTGAGTTTTATAACCTCTACAATATTGGGTACAGTGTTTTACCTGATAACATAAAGCCCCCTGACTTTACTAAGCTCATTCTTAAAGAAGGGAAGCTCAATCTTTATGAGATTAAGACAAATGGGTGGTTTGGTTTTGGAGAAAGTAGTATTGCGATTAAATCCAAAAAGACCAATTTGCTAAATATGACCCGTCTTTGGTTTGAGAGCAAGATGTTTGAGGCGGGTGATTATCCAATGATAGATCTAAGCAAAAACCCTCCGGATGGAAAAAGATGGTATATAGAGATGACAGATAAAAATAATTTTATCAATCTAAACGACCGAATAGAAAGAAATATTTGGAGAGCCAATCCTTTTGAAACTACCATCTCGTCACGATCGTTTCAAGATGGTAGTTTTTTATTCAAGAATCAGGCGGCTACTCCGAATGGTTATAGAGGAGAGGTAAAGGTGGATGGGGATTGTCAGAATTGTATAGTGGTTTTAAAACAGAGTTATCACCCGAACTGGCAGGTTAGACTAAATGGAGAAAAAGTCAATACCTTTCCGGTTTTTCCTTTTTATATAGGAATTTCCCTTGAAAAGGCTGGAAATTATGATGTTGTTGCGGAATATAAGCCGGCAGGATTAAAAGTAATATTAGTCTGGATAGAAATATTAGTTGGAAGCTATTTTTTAGGCAGATATTTAATTTCACGAAGTAAAATCAAGACTATTTAAGTCTTTATTTAACATCAAGAAGATAAGTATACTTATCACAAGCGATAAAATTAGGATAATTAATTGCCCTAATTAATATTAATTCAGTCAGGATAATTTTTTGTCGTTTGTTATTTAAATAGAAAAATATCTTAGGCAGTTTTAAAAGCCCGAAATATACCTTTAAGGTGGTTTTATGGTGGTTTTAGTCTTTACAATTGTCCTGTTTGTATCAATTTTGATATTGCACTTTGAAGCCCGGCCTCATTAACTAATTGGCTTGCGGCTGCGTTTAAGGCAGGATCTATCGGATGAGATGGGAAATCCATGTCCCCCCTGGAGTAGTAGCCGCTAATTCAATTAGCGCACGAGCAGGTGAATCTATTAATTGCTCTCTGTATACTGCTACTCTTTCTGCAAAACTTCGCTGACAAGATTTTCGGGCTTCATTCATATTGTTTACCTCCAATCAATTTGTAAAAAACAAAAAATACTTTTAGGCCGTATTCTTTGTTGATTTAGATCATCAACGTTTATTTTTTAATGCTATATCGTACTTTTTGCTACTCTTATGGCTTCTGCTTTATGACCACGATCTCTATCATGATGGCTCACAGAGCCTTCACCATCAATTGGACATTTTAGGAGATAAAACAAACCATCTGGCATTTTGAGCCAACCAAATGCTTCAGGCCCCATTCCAGTTGATGAATCAAAGTCGGATGGCAATCTTGCGTTACAGAATATCCAACCCATCTCTGCATAATATTGTCTCTGTCGTCTCATAGCAAGAGCTATTTGCTTATCTGGTTCATTAACTCGAGCTTCTAACATAAGTGATGTATTATTTTAACCTATAATATATAATTATCTTGACATAAGTTGACAGAAGATTTGGTATAATAGTCTACGGCTGGGACATTATTGTCATGCTGAACTTGGTTCAGCATCTTTCGTCATCCCCGATCTAATCGGGGATCCAGTTATTTTTCTGGATTCCCGCTTTCGCCACGTCAGACGTGGCTTTCGCGGGAATGACAATGAAGATCCTGAAATAAATTCAGGATGACATGCAAAGTAGTACATAGGTCTTACTTTATAGAAATATGAAAACAGAGTGGAATTGGTCGGTCGAGACGGAGGCGCAGAGGATAATTCATTGCGCAAAGCAGATACAAACAGGTTTTTATCAATCACAGGGGTTTCTGGTTATGCCTGGGCAATATCTAAAAATAAATAGAGATATTGTTGTTTTTCCTGAATTGAAGACAGAATCTATTCCGAGATTTTGGAGCAAGGTGGGTCAGGCAAATATAAACGATTTACCGGTTTCAAAGGATAAAGAGTTGATTGACGGAATAGTCGGTTGTTTAAAAGATTTTAAACTCAACGAGCCTAAGATGGAGAAGTTAAAAGCGCTCTGGAATAAAGGCCAAGATCAAATTATCAGGCAGATTGAGACTGTTTTAGGCAGAGGAGCGCTGATTAAGAAACTGATTATTTTTCCGTCTAACTTTGGCACGTCGGTATCTTTCAATGTTCCCGAGTCTTTTCCTGCCGAGATAAAGCTTTTTTTACGGTTTGATCAGGATTTATATTCTTTGGTTGAAGGCATAGTTTCTTCACTTTTACAAAATCAACTGGTACTAAATTACGATGCATCCTGGAAGGAAAGGGAGCTTCTGGTTGACTGGCTCGTTCGCGATTCGTCAATCGGTAGGTTACTTAAAAAACTGCAGCCCGTTTCAAAGATTCCGACGACGACAGAGGTTATTCAAAAAAAGCAGTACTCTCGGCTGAAAAAAACATCAGATGAATTTTTGAAAAAATTAAAAGTGCCGGGTGAATTCAAGCATAATCTGGCTGCGAAAAAATTTTCGGTCTATCTTGGCGGCAATAAATTAGGAGATTTGACCTGGAAAGAGCGGAGAATATTGATGCTTTTGATTCAGAGTAGAGGCGAGGTGGTTGAGCAGAGTAAAATCGCAGAGATTATTTTCCGCGACGAGCAGCACTTCAGCCTTTATGCTCTGGCAAAATTTTTCCAGCGGCTTCGGGAGAAACTGGAGGAAAATGGAATTCCGGGAAACATCATCGAGACGGTAAGAAGAAGAAGATATCTCTTGAAGTAAAAAAAGTGTTGACAAATTTGTTGATACTTTTGTATACTAATTCTCATGAATATTCAACAGTTGGATCAAAAAATAGTTTCCATTACTCAAGTCAGGCGTGACATAGATGTTTTAAATAGAATTTTAGAAAAGGAGCAAGAAGCGGTTGTAATGAAGAATCAGAAAATATTATTCATAGCGGTGAAGCCTGATAAATATAATCAAATGAAGTCCACTACCAGAAAAGAAAGAATTGAAAGTGCCTTGAAATTTATGGATGCTTCAAGAAAAAAGTATAAATTTTCTGGAAATTATGTTTCTGACTATATAGTTAAGATGCGGGATGAAAGAGTTAAAAAATGGAAAAAATAGTTGTCGATAGTTCAATAGTTGTAAAGTGGTTCATTGAAGAAGAAAAATCAAAAGAAGCCCGCCAGCTTCTTAAAAAACATGAAGATGAATTGATTACTCTTTACGCTCCAGATATTCTAATTTTAGAAGTTTTGAATGCTTTATTCTTTAAAGCGAGTTTTCCAAAAGATCAACTGATAGGCACTTTAAATAAATTATATAATGTAGAACTGCATTTAATCTCAATTCAGCAAAAACTCTCTCAAAAAACACTAGGTATAGTTATTAGAGAAGAAATTACTTTCTATGACGGACTGTTTATTGCTTTAGCCCAAGAGCTGGATTGCTATTTAATTACGAACGATAAAAAACACCACAGGAAAAAAATGTATAAGAAGATTCGATATCTTTAGACTGTTGTAAAAGTATAAAATACACCTTTAAGGTGTATTTCATCTTAGGGAGGATCTAACAGATAGTGTTATTTTTATTTTTTCCGTCTATAAGTTTTTGTAACCTCTTCGCCATTTATAATGCCTTTAACCACTATTTCTTTGTCGTCAATAGACAATATTTTGACTTCTTTAGCGCCTATACCAAAGTAGTACGACTTTTCGTAAACACTGAACCCTCCACCGACAAGGTGTCTTATTCTAGGGTCATCCCCAGATCGATAAGACCTTAAAGTCCCCTTCTTACGTAGATCTTCGTATCTATCTCCTATTTCAAGTCTTGTCTGTAACCTTCTTTTTCCTTTTCTCCTAGGATCAGGCCCACCTGTAAATCCACCTCTTTCATCAATCAAATATTGTGCAGTATCACGAGTTATTGATATTTCACTTCTTTTATCTCCGGATTTTGGTGAAATTAAACCCTGATTAGAATTTAGGCCTAAAAGTTCTCTATATTCCTTCGCACTTTCGAGACCATGAGCTTGAAGATGTGTATTAGTAAGTTGCAGGAACCATCCTCCACATAAATGACACCTGATTGTTTTACCGTCATCTCCAAATTCTACCCTTCCAGGTTCGCCAAATATTTGCCCATTGCTTACTCGTTCTTCCCATTCAACATAGTGCAGTTTATCTACCTTGGGTTTTCTTCCTAAAAGAGCATAGCCTTCGCCAACTATTCCAAGACTCTCTTTTGTCAAACTGACTATGCTTTCGGCTCTGTTCAGAATGTCAGTTGGTACGTTTAAGTCAACTAACGTCTGTACTTGAGACTTTAAAAACGAACTTTCGTCATTATTAAGCTCTAAACTTCCCATTTAGGGTATATTATACTCCCTAACCGTCTAAGTTTCCAACTTATTTAGCTTGAAACTGACATCTATTTTAGTGATGACTCTTCTGATAATTTGAGTTTAAATTCTTCCAGGTCTTTTTGGGCTTTTACTAAATCGGCTGCGTCTTTTTTGGGGTCGAGAAGATTGGTAACGGTCTGCATTTCTAAAACTGCTCTTGGGTAGTCTTTTTGTTGATACAGGGTCCAGGCGAGATTGTAATGGGCGTTTGGCCAGTTCGGCTTAAGAGTTGCCGCCTGTTCGAAAAATCGGTTGGCTTCGTCGTATTTTCCCAGCAAAAAGTAAATCCCGCCAAGGTCGAGCCTGTACTTTGGATTTTGCGGGTCAAGAAGGATGGCTCTCTGATATGACGAGATTGTCCAGGTGTCTGCACCTTGAGCCGTATTTATGAGATTACGGTAGATTAAGGCAAGGTTTTCCCAGTTTACGGCTTTTTGGTCGTTTAGTTTTACAACGGCTTTAGCCTCTTCAATTGCCGCTTGGATTGCTTGGGTCATGGTTTGACGGTCTTGGGGGGACACAATACTGCGCCCCCCCTCGGAATCTTGTAGAGAGGTTTTTGTTTTGGTTGCAATGTTATTTGCGATTAAAAGATTTGTCTGGGAAAAACTAATACGGAAGCGTTCGATATAAGGATTTGTCAAGATGGCGAGTCTTTGGTTGTCGTAGATTTCCTTAATATTATTTTTTTTACCATAGGCATCAACAGATTTTTTAAAATGATATTCGGCAAGATAACTTCTTCCTAAAAAATAGGAGCTTATAGCTACAATTGTGATTATAATAAGGGAAATAGAATAGGTTATCATTGGAAAATTCAGCAACGCAATTTTTATCACACGAGAGTCTCCCCACGCTTCGCGTAGTCCCCTCGAAAGTGAAAAAATTGCTTTTGCCTCATTTTCATTATTGGTGCCTTCGCTTTTCTCAACATTTAACAAACCTAAGGCAATATAGAAAATAAAAAAAAGCGGCAGCGAGGGTGGAAGAAGTAAAAATACGGTCGTGAGATATATAATGATTAAAATAGCCGGTTTGTGCCTTTTGATCGATTTTATAGCCACAAAAATAAAAAGAAGAAGAAATGATATCAGCCCAAATAAACCAGACTCGGTCATGATATGGAGAAAAGCTGATTGGGCAACATTGAATGAGCTGATTTGCCAAAACGCGGACTGGTCGTAAGACGCGTCTTTAATTTTAGTAAAAAGAGACGAGTAGTTGTCGACTCCAGCTCCAAAAAGAGCATTGAGTGAACTTTTGAACAGTTCCATAGCCGAATACCAGGAATAACGGAAGGAGGAAAAGTCTGGTAGACCTGCAGATATCAATGAATTTAAACAAATGATGAAACCAGATAAAGTTATCGCGAAAGTGATTTTATTAAATAACTTTTTCATCCAGATTCTGTCAGATAATTGCAGAATCAGGCAGAAGCCTAAAAACGCTGCTAAATCAATTTGACTTCCAATCGGTGAAAAAAAAGAAGAAGGTCTGATAAAGAAAAATATGACTATGAGAGAAAGAATAACAGATGATAGAGAAAGCAATCTTGCCACTATTGCTTCCCTGTCTAGGATATAAAAAGATAGTATTGAAAGCATGAGAATTGACAAGAGTCCGAAGTTGGGATTGAGAACTGCCTGGACTCGATTGGGTGAAGAAACAAGAATAGAGAGAAAGATAGCTAAGACAAAGAAAAACATCAGAACGCTGGTCGCGTGTTTGTAGAAAAATAGTTTCTTTGTCAAAATTATTTCAACAGACGAATTTAGTAAAAGAAGTATTGCACCAATCGAGAGAAGATAAAGTTTGTTGCTAGTGAAATAATCTTGGGTGACGGGAAGAAAGAACAGAGGGAATAAAGCGATTGTTAGACCTACGATGATAGATTTTAGAGTTTGGAAAAAGTTTATTTGATTAGTCATAAGCGTTTGTTAGATTGTAATGGGATCCTTCACAGCCAATTTAGGTCTATGGCTCTTCAGGATGATCCGCCTAATTTTGGCGGATCAATTTATTATCAGCCAGTTAAAGAGTATAGGGGAATCTTCTGGTTTATCAACTGCGACTTTGAAATAGGGCCTGCACTTTAAATTATCCATCTCGGAGGTGTCTATACAAGATTCTTTTTTTACTACGGTGAGATTTCCGTTAGGTGAGGAACTGATTGGTGTTAGATAAATTAGAGAATCTTCTTTTATGCCGTTATTGTAGATTATGATCTCTAGACTATTTTGTGGGATTATACCATTTCCAGCAGAGGCTGATTTCGTTTCGATGGCTGGGGCAGAAATGCCGTTTTGATCAAAATTATCCGACGCAGCTATGAATGCCGATGGAGAAGTCGATTCAAGATATTTATCATTTATTGTCAAATTATTAGTTGCTAAATTGTTGATTGTTACTTGTTCTCCCTGATTCATTGATTCGATTTTGTTTGTTTTTATGCCATCTTCGGCGATGACTTTGCCTTTAGCTACGATGGTGCCGTCTTTGGAGATCACGACTGCGTCTTCAAAAAGATTAATAGTCGAAAGGGAAGAAAACTTGAGTTCCCAGGCGAGGGAGAGTATGGAGTTGTTTTGGATGAGGAGGTTTCCGATTGCGCCTGAACCGCTGACAGAGAGGTTATAGAGATTGGAGGAGCCTGTTACAGTAAGAGAAGTGAGAGGTTGGAGGTTCGAGGTTGGAGGTTCGAGGTTGGAGGTTTGAATTGATTCGTCAAACTTCTCACTTCCACCTTCTAACTTCTGGTAATATTCTGGATTGGGAAGGGGTTGGTTTTTGATCTCGGCCAGGAGTTTTTGAATGTCATTTAGATCCATAGTCAGTCTCTCATTAAACTCCGCGGTTCTCCCGCTTCGCTCCTCAACCGCGGAGGTTCTAGTTTGTAGAGCATTGATATTTTCCGACTCGATTTCTTTAGCTACGAGTTTGCCTGATAGGCTAGCTTCGCTTGCTGATAGATTTCCCCTGATGTCTAGCTGATTGCCGCGGATATTTTCGGCTGTAAGCGTCCCAGCGACAGTTGCACCGTTTGAAATATTTAGTGACTCTGCAGCAAGTTGACCGGAGAAGGAAGCGTTCCCGGCTGCGTCAATTGTTGCTGCGGTTTTTCCCTCCAGGCCGCGAATGATAAGTTTTGCTAGGGGGCCTTTGTCTCGATTTTCATTGTCGTATGGTTTATTATTGTCTGTCATTCTGACTTGTCTAGAATCGATTCTGGAGTCGCTTTCGTTCCCCAGAGTGACGTTAATATTGCCATCTTTACTACTAATTTCGCTTGTTTCAACTTTATCTATCTGGGCAGTTCCAGTTGCAACTAGATCTCTAGTTTCTATAACCGGAGAAGTTATTTTTTCACGGACGTTTATAATGTTTGAGGTTAGAAGTTGGAAGTTTGAGGTTAGGCTGTCAATATTTTCTGAAACAATTTTTTTCGCTACGAAAATATTATTCACAACAGCATTTTCTGTTTCAAAATATCCTGATTTTATTTTTGCGGATGCAAGTTCGGCAAAGCCTTCGATGTGCTGGATTGTCTGGTCTGTTTGTCTATTGACTAATTCAAAAATCTGGCCATTGAAGCTTGATTGGTAATTTTCTTGAAGATTGCCGTTATACGCTGAGTTTTGTTTGTCCAACGGTTTTATCTCCAAGTCTCCACTTGAGGTAAGATAAATTTCTGGATTGTAGTAATTATTTTCGACGAAAACAGTTATCATACCACATCTTATACCACTGGCTGTTCCGTCCGGGCAAGGAAGGTACAACGAATTTTTATCGCCTGGATAAAGTGGAGAGAGGGCTTTACCGATTGTACGAGTCGCTTTATTAGCCTTCATAGCAAAACCAGGGATTGAGGAGGATGTCAACAGGTCGCCAGGTTGAATAGGGCCACTCTCGTCAGTTACTTTCACTGGTACGCGCCCGGCCAAAGCTATTGGGAGGGGAAAACCTTCATGTATTCCTTCACCAAGAACATGTCCTGGCTTTGTTGAGACGATCCCAAAAATATTCGGGTCATAGCTCTTTTGAGATTTCATAACCATTGTAATTCCTTGAGGATCAAGGCTGACAACGTGACCCGGATTGATTGATGGATCTTTGGAATAATATATTTCTGCCAGGTCAGCGCCCGAGACCTTGTAGGCGATCAAAAAGCTGCCGGCTCGAATTATTGAATCTGAAGCATTTATAGTTCCTTGAGCCCATTGCAGAGTCACGCTTCCCGAAGTTGAGCTCGTAACTACTGATCCAGTGATTACGTATGGATCATCGGCAGCAGTACCAGATATGGTATCTGATGTAGTTCCGCATGTAGAGATTGTCGCTGCATTGGTGACTTCTTCACCAGTAAATGTCGCCATGCAGGTAGAACCTGTTGGAGCAGTTACGGCAAATTGAAAATCTGGTGTAGTTCCAGAATTTCCTGATAGAGATATCGTGTAGACCCAGGTCTCGCTCGTTCCCACGGTGAAAGTTAATTCGTCATCATTTTGAAGGGCTGCTGAGTTGTTCACGGTCTCATCAGCTGATTTGCGTATTTGGACAGAGGCGCGGTCAGTTCCGCACGAGAAGTTCTTAGTTGTTGTATCCCAAAGGAGCTTGTTGCCAGACGCATCGCAGTCTGAAAGTCCCCCACCCGATATACCTTCGCCCGAGGTCGACGAAAGGACTAAACCTCCGTCTACCGTGACTGTTCCAGTGCCATTTAAGGGGTTGATGTTGATGTTGCCAGTTGTTGAACCGCCAATCGTTAGACTGTTATTGCTTGTCGTTTGGATCGACCTGGCCGCTCCATAAAGAGTTAAATTCCCTCCGACCGTAGCGTTTCCATTTACGTCAAGTTTTTCCAGGGGAGTCGTTGTGCCAAGTCCAAAATTTCCTCCGGTCACATTAAAGTATGAATTATTATTAGCAACGGGCGTGAAATAAATTTCTGCAGCGCTTGTTGACGTTCCACCTAAAGCAAAAGCCTGTGAATCAGCATCAAGGTAGGGATAGAGGAGTCCGCACCAACTGTTTGGTCCAGTACAATTTTTATCTTCCCATAAAAGTGATGTCCCTTCTGGGCCAACAGGTCCTGTAGCCCCAGTAGGGCCGGTCGGACCAGTAGTTCCTGTAGATCCAGTTGGTCCCGTCGGACCCGAAGTGCCGGTTGACCCGGTCGGACCTGTTGGGCCCGTTGATCCGGAAGCTCCAGTTGGACCTGTTGGACCGGTTGAGCCAGTTACTCCAGTCGCTCCGGTCGGACCAGTTGGCCCACTTGCACCATTGGCTCCAGTGGCCCCGGTTGGTCCAGTGAGTCCTGAAGATCCTGTCGCGCCTGTTGGGCCTACGTTACCTGCAGAACCCGTTGATCCTGTGGGCCCGACAGATCCTGCACTGCCTGTCGAACCGGTTGGGCCGGCGACCCCCGAGCCTCCAGTAGGACCATTTCCCGCCTTTCCAAAACAGTCGCTCCAAATACCATTTTCAAAGCAGCGAATGCTGTTGGATTTTGTATTGTAATACATACTTCCATTTACTCCGATTGGGTCCAAGGTAGAAGACCCAAGAATAAGTCTGCTACCGTCGCCAACTTTTATATCTCCGCTTACATCAAGACTATAGTTAGGCAAAAGATTTCCGATCCCAACGTTTCCTTCATCGTTAATGAAGAGGCGCGTGTAAAAATCGCTAAAACCACCCGTTCGTAGTTTTATCGTCCCGCTATCTGTTGCCTGTATTACCACATCACCTGTTTTGGCTGACTGTACTGTGATTGTTTCGGCGCTTGACAGAATAAAGTTAGAACTTTCATATGTAGATCTGACTCCAGGATTCGTACTGGCTATTAGTAGTTCACCGTTATCGTTGATATATGGAATTGTAGATATTTCATTCCCTACAGTTAGGCCGCCAATTGTATCAGCCTCTTGTGCATATCCCAAGTTAGGAATATGTTGGCGTGGCATCATCTCGGAGTCACCCGAAATAGCGATTCCTAAGTAAACATTCGGATTATCTGAAAAGAGGTTCGCTGGAATTGGATTACCCTCACAGTCTGAGCCAATAAGAATATCTATGTCACCATCTACTCTAGGATTAATTGCGCCGTTTTGACCGATGCACGAGGAAGTGTATAAAGGGTCTCCACCTCGAGGTGTGTTATAAAGTCTAAAAGTTACGTCCGTTTTATTTGTTATAGGATTCCCTAGGCTATCAGCAAGCCTTGCATTAAAAGCTAAATAGCGTTTGTTAGCTTGCGTTGCATCAACAGTTGTGATTTCATACTTAGGCGTCTTGAAAATATTACCAAAAAAGATAGCAAGAAGAGAGAAGATAAAAGCTGTCAGAAAAAAAAGTATTCTAGACGGCTTAAATAAAATCCTTGTCCATGATTTAGCTTTGATTTTAGCCTGTAGCTCTTGAGGTTGTTCTATTTTTTGAATTGCATCTTGTTTTTGTGATTTTTCAACCTTTTTTACTAACGGAATATTATTTACCCTTTTAGCAGGATTTTGTTCGATCAAGGCTTCTTTTTGGCAGAAAAGAAAAAATTTTCTCAAGGCCGATAATCGACGATTTATTGTTTTAATAGGGAGAGCTGCTTTAATATGGTCGTTCTTATATTTCTCAACAATCTGGGGAGAAATAGATTCAATTGTTTCTACAAAATTAATTTTTCTATCCTTTTTTATTGTTGTGATTAACCAACCTAAAAAATGTCTAACGTCCGAGAGATAATTTCTTAAGGTAACAGCAGAAATATTTTCCGCACGTAGAAAACTTTTAAATCTAGGCTCTAAATTAGAAAGATTATACATATAAAGTATATACTCTAATATTAATTCGATAATAATAAGAAAGTCAAGAGGTATTTAAAGTATATTTTGATATAGTTAAAAAGGCCAAAAGGTCATGAGAGTAAACAACTTATAATAATATTTAATTAGTTTAATTTTAATTACCGCATCATACATAAGCCCTAGGATAGAATTATTTAAAATAAATTACCTATAGTATATATAGCTTATAGTCAAGTATCGTATTTCCATAAAAATTTGCTTTACCTAGTGAAAAAAATTTAAACCAATTTAATTTGAGGAAGTTAGAACGATTTGGGTAATGGATATTTAATTTATAAACATAATAATTGAAAAAAACTTTTTTTTAGGCATTTTATAAACTAAGTGATTTCATTTTTTAGCGTTTTAGCAAATAAAGAATAAATTTGCTAATTTTAGCACTCGCTTAGGTAGATCGAAATGAAGCTGATTTAACATTTTTTTACCAGAGGGAGTTGAATTATAAGGTTAAGTCTAAAAATGAACAGGGGATATTAGTATTTAAGCCACTTCATTAAGGCGAAGGCTGAATTTGTTTTTTTAAATTTTATGGTAAAAATATTAGGCTTAACAAAAGCATTTCCAGAATTAAATATAAACGGTGTCAAATAAGCTTACCCACCTGAACTTAATGCCATTTAGACCATTCTGTCATTGCGATCCCGCCTCTGGCGGGAGAAGCAATCTCAAAAACAGCTCGGGATAAACTCCGCAATCTCAAAACGATAAAAGAGATTGCCACGTCAGCGCCGAATCGGCGCTTCCTCGCAATGACAAAATATACGCTATTGCTTTAAAGTTAAACAACTGCAGGTGGATCAGTCAAATAAGATGTTGACAAATAAAAATGCGTCTGTTAAATTGATATAGGCGTATGGGAATCAAAGAAAGACGGACGAAAATTTTATCGGCATTAATATTATTGTCTGACGTTAAATTAGGCCAAGTAAATTTTGACGACAGATTTAGAAAGGTTTTCGACCTTTCATTTAACGAAAAAACTAGAGGAACGATTTCTGCGATTATTAAGGAAGGGCTAATTGAGAAACCATCAGATAATATTTATCAGCTCACGGAAAAAGGTTTTTATTCATTGTGTCTGAAATTCCCCTTCTTTCGGTTTTTACGCGATTCATGGGATCATAAGTGGCGTGTACTTTCATATGAGATACCGGAAAAAAAGAGAGAGATAAGAGACCGGTTACGAAGAGAGGTTTCCGGCTGGGGCCTGGGTCCTTGGCATAGGTCCTTTTGGTTGACCCCACATCCAATTATAGAAAATTTACGTGAGTTAGTTTTTCAAAAAGAGGAAGAACAATATATACAGGCTTTTGAATCAGATCACCTAGTTGGCAACCGCGATATTTTGATTGAAAAAGTTTGGCAAAAAACATTGTTAGATAAAAAATATAGGGGAATATTTAAAACCTGGCACGATATACTTTCAAAAGATGGAGATAAGTTAGAGAAGTTTAGAAATGTTGTAACCGAGTATGTAGAAATCTTAAAGTTAGATCCAGGACTACCGCCCGAATTGCTTGGTACAAATTGGATTGGGTTCGAAGCGTTCAATATCTTTAAAGAAATTAGATCGATCCTTTTATCCTAAATACAACATCTCCTTCAATATCGGTTCTTCGTATTTTCACTTGTTGGGCTTCAAGCATATCTAAAATTTCTAATGAGGGGTGACCATGAGAGTTGTTCTTACCGACGCTTATCACTCCATATGTAGGGTCTGCTAACTTAAGGAACTCTACAGTTAGTCCGTTTTTTGAGCCATGATGAGGTATTTTGAGTATCTGTGTTTTTATTTTAGATTGATCCTGCCGGCCATCAGACAAATTTAACAATTTACTTAAGACTAGTGGCGTAGCATCGCCCGTAAATAAAATTCTGACACCGTCTACCTCTAGAAAAAAAATGAGCGAAAAATTGTTTAGATCCATTCCCGTTTGTCTAAACAGCGCAGGTGTTTCAGAATCCACAAAACTATTCTTAGTAATAAACCCGTCAGAAGGCCAAAAAAATTCTATAACCGCATCAAAGATTTTTACCCTTCTGCGCGTCTTAGGAAATTCTATTGTGACGTTCTTTGTATCTATTTTATCCAGAAGTTGGTCCATGGACAGGCTGGAGTTATAGATTTGGGAAGTCCAGAGTTTCTTTATATCATAGCGATCTAAAATGTATAAAAAGCCGCCAAAATGATCTTTTTGCTGGTGAGAGATTATGGCAATCTCGATTGTTCTGTCATAAAAAGGCATATATTTTCCCAGACACTCAAGAATTTTTCTATCAGGTCCGGCGTCGACTAAGATGTCTATTCGATTCTTAATACGAATGTAGGTCCCATCTCCCTGTCCAACATCGCAAAAGACTATTCTGGTTTGTGAGTTAAAATAGTTTGAGAAAAAGACTAAAAGAACAACGATAGAAGATAAGAATGCTGTTATTAATAGAGTTTTCTTTGAAAAAGGCAACTGAAACATAAATTAGAATTTAATCATTGCAAAAGGTACTTTGGCTAAAGTATCGATAACAAAGACGATATAATTCAGGATGCCAAAGCAAATGTAGGCTGGAATTAACCCGAGTAAATAGTGGATTTTTCCCAAAAAAGCAGTCAGAAAACCAAAGATCATCAGAGGTGGAATCGTTAAAGCTATCAAAATATTAGAAATCGGGGAGATTAGGGAAATTTGTCTGAAGTATAGAAAAATAATCGGCGCAGTAAAGGCTTGGGCTCCTAGAGTGAGTCTTAAGTTTTCCAAAATCCAATACCACACTTTCATAAGCCAAAAATCAGAATACTTTTTTTTCGTCTGACAGAACATTATGATTCCAATAGTTGCTCCATAGGATAATTGAAGTGAAACTGAGGATATCCATCTTGGCCAAAATATAAAAATAAAAACAACCGAGAGAAATAAGGAATAGAGTACAAAGTTTCTTCTGCCATACAATAAAGCAACGAGCGTTAATATACCCATAAAACCAGCTCTGACTATTGGGGCTTTTGCTTCTACAAAAACGATGAAAATAATAATAGTTAGTACTGTTAGCAGAGAGGAAATAAATCTGCCAAAAAAAGAGGTTAGAATAACGATTGTTGAGGCTAGCAAGGTGATGTTCATACCTGACAAAACTACAATGTGGAGCAAACCGACAACTTTAAGCTGTTCATAGAAGGCCTTAGACGTTTTTAGATTGACCCCGAAGAGAATGCCGTTCAAAAGTGAAGCGTGCGGCTCGGGAAGATAGGAATTGATTACAGACGTAAAGATAGAAGGATTAAATTGTTCCATTCTGAACTTTTCAAAATTGAATTAGCTCTTTAATTTTTTCAAATACGCTCTTTCCCACAATTTTTTTATTTAGAAGATCTTCGGTACTTTCATACGGCCTGTTTTGAATTATTTTTTGGGCGGTTACTTTTCCTATTCCTGGCAATGAGTCAAGTTCACTCATTGAGGCAGAGTTAACGTTGATTTTTGAGTTTTGGGCATTTTCTGTTGAAACGCCAGCTATCTGACTTTGATTAATTATTAACGTTCGATTGTTTTCATTCATTGTCCCATTTTCGATTTCTTCTGAACTAGGAATATAAACTTTCTCCTGATCATTCAATCTTCTTGCCAGGTTAAAATTACGGGCAAAAAACTGCCGGTCGGCTTCGGCGGATAGATCTCCGGCCAGAATCAAAACGTCCTTTAAGCGAGCCCCAGAGCTTATCTCATAGACGTCGGGTTTTTCAACAGCACCTGAAAGGTCAACGATGATTTTATTTTCCCTAACATAGTCGGTTTTGACGGGTTCGAGAATATCTGTTTCTTCGGTCGGGGCGTGATTATTGATGAAAATAATTCCCGAGATTAAGCTTATGACTAAAGCAGTAGAGATCAAAAAAAATTCGATTTTGTATTTTTCCCAAATCGGTTTGAGACTCTCGATTAAACCCTGCATATACTAATATATTGAAGGTAGAATATAAGGAGTCAATGGATTATAAGCGACAAAAGTTAGTAGTTAGAAGTTAGTAGTTAGTAGTAAGAAGTGAAATACAATACAAAAAAGTTGATTCCGGATTTTAAATTCGAAAAAGTTTTGTGGAAAAGGGGTTATTACGTAATTGGTGTCGACGAGGTTGGTCGTGGGGCTTTAGCTGGGCCTTTGTGTGCGGGAGCTGTTTGTTTTCCAATATTTTCTTCAGGTGGCAGAAGAGGAGGGGTTCCCGCTAGCGCGCAGAATTTTTCCCCCGCCACGGCGGGGGTTCGAGCACTAGCGAGAAGGAAACTTCTGACAGAATCTGAAGAAATTGAAAAAATAGGCATAAATGACTCGAAAAAATTATCACCGGCCAAAAGGGAAAAGCTGGCAAAGATAATTAAAAAGTCCTGCCTAGCTTACGCATCGGCCTCTATTTCAAGTAAAGTCATTGATAATATCGGAATAACCAAAGCAACTCAAATTGCAATGAGAAAAGCGGTGAGAGAGGTAATTAAGAAAATAAGTAAATTAGTAATTAAGAATGAATTCGAACCAAAACGTAATTACTTAATTACCCAATTACTGAATTACTTTCTTTTGGTTGACGCTTTTTATATAAAATATCTGAAGGGAATTGGGTTAAAAAACCAAAAAGCGATAATTCACGGAGACGAGAAGAGTATTTCTATTGCCACAGCATCGATCATCGCAAAGGTGGAAAGAGATCATAATATGATCAAACTAGATCAAGAATATCCTATATACTTCTGGAAAAATAATAAAGGTTACGGGACAAAGAAACATATAGAAGCAATTAAATCATTCGGCAGATCAAAATGGCACAGGGATTTGTTTTTAAGGAAGATTAAAAATCAAATCTGACACCTATATTAAATTCAGTTAACCGGCTATTTTCAGGTTTTATGTCGGTGGGATGTTTTTCACCAACCAATGCAAACTGAATATTTTTAAATTTTCCAGTTGCTCTTTCGTGGTATAAAGACCTTATATAAAGTAATATGTTTTCTCCAACAGCAGGATTTGTCATTAAATTATGGATATTATTTAGAACAAATAAATAATCTGAATCCTTTAAACGGTTTAAATTCCTACTAAGGTCTATCAAGGCTAGACTTCCTGTCGTTCTTGAGAATTCTATGCTTAATTCTTTTAAACCGTTAGCAATTAAAGAAAATGCTTCTTCGGTAGTCTGAAGGCCGTCTGGACCAATGTCAAGCTCTATTACTTTTTTTCCTCGTCTTTGCGCCATCCTCTTTAAAAAATCCAGAGGTCCAGCAGTATTTGCTGGAGCACCAACAAAGGTAATATATTGGTTATTTCTCAATGCAGAAGTAATTTGTTTTGCCTTTGATAGAGCTAATCCTTCTGACGATGCTTCTTGCATATAGGCAAAAGTTTAACTCATATATTTTCTTTAGTCAATCAGAGATAGGCAGAATTAAAATAACGTATTAGGCTGATTTGGGCTTGACAGAGAAGCCTAAAGTTCATCATTTTTCTTAAGCCTTTTGATTAAGAAAATTATCAATATAGTGACGAATGCGGCAAGAACTGTAAATTTTATCGGTAGGACAAGAAAAGAGGTTGAGGCAAATAGAGTAGGAGTTCCGTCTCCGAAGGAGATGGTTGCGGAAAGTTTGTAACCGCCGAGAAAGAGACCAGGCAGAATCAGACTGTTAGAAGTTAGATGTTCGACGTTAGAAGAAGAGTTCTTTGAATCAAGCAATAGCAGCTTTTGCGATTCGGCGAGGACAGTTTGTGATTTGATTTCAAACTTCTTAGAATACCATAATGGGCCTCTTAAGATGATTTCGCCTTGAGGTTTGATGAGGTTTTTTCCTTTGTTCTCGACCAAAAGCACAATCGGTATTTTGTCAAAACTGTTAAAAAGACTTATCTGAAGACCAAAAAGTCTAATTTTATTTTTGGGGACAACTTGAAATAAACTTATTTTGGGCTTAATTTCTACTCTACCTTCCTTCGTTACAGTTATTAGCAGATGAGACCCGACGCTGATTTTGGCTCTAAGATTTGCTACTCCTTCTTGAGTTGGAGGAGGTTGGGACTCTGCAAGTATGGTAAAGTAGTAGTCCTTGGCTGGGGTCCCTTCAGAGACACGCACGTTTAGAAATAATTCTTGAGAAGTAGAATTTTTTAGAAAAAACGCTTCCTCTAGTTTTATTGTTTCGTTTTCTAACTCAAATTGGATAGGTCCTTCCAAAGCATTTTTAATGTTGACATTGCCCACGCTATCTTTAGCTTCAAAAGGTAGAACTCGAATTTTTACAATTGAGGGATCGCCCAGGTTTGCGAGCTTGTATTTTATAACGGTTGATTGTGCGGGTTTGATGGCGAGCTCGGTGAGAATTGGGGAGAGTGAGAAGGAGACTTGCTGTGCAGATACATTAGTAGTTAGAAGTAAGTAGTTAGTAGCTAGGATTAAAACAAAAATAAAAATTTTTTTTCCCATTTTTTTTATCACTCCTAACTATTAACTAATAACTTGGTATTGCGACAAAATCGATAACTGTCTCATAGGTTCCTGCCGTTTGGTATTGAGCTTGGTTGATGTTAAAGATTATTTTGACGGGCTGGTCTGAATTTTTGGTCATTATGACAGTGGAAGGATCGCTGTTATTTTGGTTTGGTACCGATCGATAGCTTTTTTCTCCTTCCAATAGAAAATCTAGCGGTATTGTGTCTCCGGAAAGATTTTTGAATGGATACTCTTGGATCAAGTTTATGTTGTAATCTAGATCGTTTAGACTTGTAACAGACAAAGTTATTTCTCCCGTTGTGTTTCGGCCAGGCGAAATCTCACCCAAGTCAACTATACTTGGTGAAAGTAAGAATATTAAATCATCTTCTGAACCGTGGCTTTTTATTACGTAGCCATTCGATTTAAAACGTTTGAATGCTTGTGCGCCTTGTAGAGATTCTATTGTGTAGACAATAGATCTTTTCTTGTCGATATCAATATTGGGTTTCTCAACATCGAGTTTAAATCGGGGAGACTCGAGCTCAAGAGCATAAGAGTAGGTAGTTAGTAGTAAATAGTTAGTAGTTAGGAGGAAAATAATTACGGCCGCTTTAATCATATAGATAGTATAAAGTATCAAGTAGTCAGTAGAAAGTAGTAAGAAGTAAGTATCTTTTTCTAAAATATCGATCAGCGATAAAAACTCTTAAGCAGAATTAACTTGATGCGATTCAGGTTAGGCGGCGCCAAAGATTGACTCAATAAGACAAATATTATATATTACGCGTTATATGACACCATCAGGACCTGCTGGGGTAGAAAGTGAGCCAGAAGGAGAAGGAAAGCTTTATAAATTGGGCTTTTACTGCAATCTATGCGGTAACCATAGAACAGTATTTATTGAACCTGAGTCTGGAAATTCTGTAGATTTTAGAACAGGGACAGATTATAGTGAGGGAGATACTTATATTATTGTTATTACGCCTGGAGCTGTTCAACAAAATATAATACAAGCTGTAGGAAAAGCACATCTCTTAACTTTACCTCCCGGATCTAGCAGGCCTGCCGAGATATGGGATGTAAGAAACTAGCCTAGTTCTCACTTCATAGTTAATACTTGATATTGTATACTATAATCCATGGATAAAAAAAGTTTGCCGACCCCGGCTTTTACGCGAGACATTTTCGATGAACTCAAGAAGGTCAGCTGGCCCACTAGAAATCAGACTGTGCGTCTAACCATAGTGGTTATTGGAATTTCCTTGATTATAGGAGTTTACATAGGTATAATTGATGTTCTCCTTACGAAGGGATTGGAGATATTAACGAAGTTTAGATAAATTTATTGATGGATCAAAAGCAAATTGCTCAAGAACAACAAGAAGCTTTAAAAATTAATAGACCTTCTGATTCAAATGCCAAGTGGTATGTCATTCACGTCCAAACCGGCTATGAAGCAAGAGTGAAGACCGCACTTGAACAACGTGTAAAAAGCCTGGGTGTGGAAGATAAGATATATGATGTGATAATCCCGATGAGAGAAATTGTGGTGGTGAAAAAAGGTAAGAAATCTAAAGCAAATGAAAAAGTTTTTCCGGGGTATGTGTTGATCAAAATGATTTTGAATGACGATTCTTGGCTAGTGGTTAGGACAACAGAAGGGGTGACAGGATTTGTAGGAGCAGGTCTTAAGCCTACACCCATATCAGACAGCGAGGTTAAGGCGATTATGAAGTTTGTACAGCAGGAACAGCCCAAGTTTAAGACAAAGTTTTCTGTCGGTGAGGCGGTCAAGATAACCGAGGGGCCTTTTACTGATTTTTTAGGAACGATTGAGGCGATTGATGAAGAGAAGGGGAAGGTGAGGGTGCTGGTTTCGATATTTGATCGGGAAACGCCAGTGGAATTGGATTTTTTACAGGTGGCAAAATTGTGAAACAATTTTGCCATCCTGAGCGAAGTCAGGTACAGTAGTGTATACCACTCGCAAATGAATTTGCTCGAGTATATACCCTTCAGGGTGAACTGTTCAGGGTGAACACCTCTAAGCTGATTTGATAAGCCGATGATTTGCAAATCAGCGTAAGACGGGTATACCTGACGAGTCGAAGGATCCCATTACGATCTAATCTTAAGGTTGTAATGAGATCCCTCGTCCCGATTTCGTCGGGACTCGGGATGACGAGGAGGCCATATGGCAAAAAAAGTCAAAACAGTAATAAAGTTAAATCTTGCGGCAGGCGAAGCAACTCCGGCTCCGCCGGTTGGGCCGGCCTTAGGTCAGCATGGCGTTCCTATCATGAATTTTATCAAAGAGTACAACAATCGAACGACAAAATTGAAGGGTCAGGTTATTCCTGCCGTTATCACCGTTTATGAAGACAGAAGCTTTAGTTTTATCACAAAACTACCGCCGGTTGCGGCAATGATAAAAAAGAAAATATCTTTAGAGAAAGGCTCGGGTAAACCAAATACGCAAAAAGTAGGAAGATTGAACAAGGCGCAAGTTGAAGAGATTGCGAAAGAAAAATTGGGAGATTTGAATACAGAGGATCTTGCGCAAGCCAGGAAGATCGTTGCCGGAACAGCAAGAAGCATGGGAGTGGATGTGGAATAAATCCTAAACACTAAACCCTAAATCCGAAACAAATTCAAAATTAAAAATTCAAAAATCAAAACAATATTGTTTAGAGTTTAGTATTTAGAATTTAGGATTTAAAAATATATGGGAAAAATCAGAACAAGAACTCTCGGCTTAGAAGATGTCGAGAAAGAGCAAAAGCAAGAACAAAAAAGACGTTCTGCCGAAAAAAAATCTGCAAAAGTAGGAGACAAACATAAGATTAGAGCTCAAGGACTAAAGGGCGGCGAGCGTATGGTGCAGGTTGATGTGGCAGAAGAGGCTATCAAGAAAATGGAAAAAGCCAAGAAGATATTGGAGGGACCGGCTTCCGTCCCGCCAACGGCGGGACTACAGCAAGGTAAAGAAAAAGCCAAAAAAATAAAAAAAAGAGTAAGGGGAAGTAATTATAAGAAAGCTAAAAGGGAAGTTGATAAATTTTATTCTTCGAGCGAGCGAACGAAGGGAGCGAGTCGAGAAGCAGATAAAGTAAGTTCTCGACTGGCTCGAACAGTAAGTTTGTCAGACGCTATTAAAACGCTCAAGAAAATCAAATACGCAAAATTCGACGAGTCGGTAGAGCTCCATATCAATGTTGACAAAGAAGGTTTAAAAGGTGAAGTCGAGTTACCACACTCAACGGGAAAAAGTATCCGTGTAAAAATAGTTGACGATAAAGTGCTCGACGATATTGAGAAAGGAGAACTCCATTTCGATGTTTTGATTACTCACCCCCAGTATATGCCCAGGTTGGCCAGATTTGCTAAAGTCTTAGGTCCGAAAGGATTGATGCCCAATCCAAAAGCCGGAACGATTTCGGATAAACCGGAGGAAGTGGCTAAAAAATTTTCCAAAGGATCTGTCCGCTGGAAGACAGAAGCAAAAGCACCAATTATCCACCAGATGATCGGCAAGATTTCTTTTGAAGATAAGGCGCTTGTGGATAATGCATCTGCATTTTTGTCTACGGTTGGAAAAGCTCATATTCAATCTGCATTTATAAAAACCACAATGAGCCCAAGCATTAGAGTTGATATGGAAAAAAGTTGATTCTAGGAGGAACGGTCGCCATATGGTTTTAACACTGTATTTTCTTATTGTCAAACAAGAGAATTTGTCTTAAAATGATTAAATGCTTAGTTTG